>ENA-UOTX01000077-UOTX01000077.1-compost-metagenome-genome-assembly--contig:-NODE-77-length-98342-cov-8.905032_pt1 | contig 98342 bp, 61 predicted proteins | sample MGYA00238143_ERZ746982 | MGnify/ENA primary metagenome ERZ746982 (study PRJEB28758, sample SAMN06268862) | compost metagenome | isolation source: single cell | place: USA: California, Emeryville, Joint... | reverse complement strand
ATTTTACTTGTTGTTGGAAGGGCTGGGGTTGTAGTGCTATCGAATACTTGATAATTTCCATTGCTTGAACCCGAAAAACTTGTTAAGAACAGATTTCCGTTGCATACTTTGAAAGTTTTCAGTCAGACAATGCATTTACTAGAATCATACGTGGATCCGAGACCGAACTTAAGAATAGACACCCAAAAGTCACCAATAATAAAAGAAGAATGCTTCCTTTCATTTTCACTTCCATTTGAATTTAGCAATTTATCGAGTTTTGATATTCGTTTTCGATTGAAACTCTGAAATTGTAATTGAAAGGGGTGTCTTCAATCTGATTTCTTTTTTTTTTAATCTCAATAGCATTCCTCTCTGCTCTCAATCATAGATTTCACCTAATTAATCAGGAGAAACCAAGAACTTCGTCAAGATACTAACCATTTTCCATGATTCTTACTCAGAAAAAACTTCCTCAATGAAAAAATCATTACGTGAAGTTGGACTTTTTGGTGCTTCCTTAAGCACCGTTATCTATTTCAGTAAAATGCTTCAGGTTTACAATAAAAAGAAATGCCGTTGAATCGAATAGTAGCACACATGAATTTTCTATGGTGATGATGATATTTCAATAATAACAATTGGGGATATATTTCTCTTAAAAAAGCTGGCTTGCCTCGAATACGGAATTGATGAACCTAATCATATCACTTGATGGAGTAGAAAGACATTACTTCTAAAGAAATCTTCAAAATAATTGAGAGTAACGCTTTCTGCCTGTCGCAAAACGAATTAATCATAATTTCCCAGTTTTCATAGCAAAACTATCTAAGTGAGCATTATTGAGTAAGTTTTCCTTCCGCATTTTTTCCATCTTAAAGTGTCTTGTACTGAGGTAAGTTTCAAAAGTTCAATTTAGGAAGTCTATTTTTTCATTGAACTTTCGGATAGTAAATTGAGTGTTTTGACCAAATTAATCAACAAATAAAGAAGTTACCATTGGTAACGCATCAAATCCCAATTTTCGAAGAATTAATGATTGAAAAATCATTTGTCGCTGTGCTTTAGAAATATTTGAGATATTCTCTCATCGTAGTTCAATATGAAGAAAATATGATAAATGTAACTGGAAAGAGATGCCGTTCGGACTATAATTTTTCACTTTTATTTCTGAATAAAAAGTTTTATCTAAAATTTAATTTGATTTATGAGTGTAAGGTTCTGCACCTTCTCTCCTTCACCAACTGCAATGAAAATTGAAGCTTGACTAAATTAGTTATCGGAAGTCTAGCAGCAAAATTAGTAGGCTGCGGCATCATTGCTATTCAGAATTATGAGGAAGTCTATGAAGAGAGGAGCAGCCTGAAATCTTTCAGGTCAATTAAAATTCCTCTATGAACAGAGTCTCAAAAGATTCTCAGAGTAATCGCTGGTAGGAGGTGCACGCTGGATTATGATGAGAAGAAAAGAGGGAAAAATATTAGGAATAATTGGAGCGATTAGCTGGCAATTCATATCGTGAATTATTTTGTCTGGGCTTTGTGAATAGAGTAATAGGGCCTTCCACTTGCATGTTGCTGTTGTTGTTACTGGAGCTTTCTGATCCCAGGAAGAAATTAGCAGACACTTTGTAGTAGTAGATGGGTCTGGCCGGTGGAATCATTTCATATATTTGTCGAGTTCGAGTTCCATGAACTACTTAGAAGCAGTCAAAGACCTGGAAGAACAGCGCTATTATAGCGCTATTATGTTGATAAATTATCATTATCCAGAGTCTCTATTTATTGAGGAAATATGTTCCCAGTGGTCATTAATACGAGCTTTCTTCCAGAAAGCCTCAGAATTTTATGTTAACTAGCTTGACCAAGCTAATTAACTATCTTGAAAGAGATCATTGATAGTTAAATTCCCAAAGAAGGAAACAACGAATTGTTCAAAGATTAGAAGATTACTTTCTTGGGGATCTTTTTGATGCCTAGTAATTATAGACTAGAGCTTGAATTGCCTCGATGGAGCGCAGAAGTTCAATACCATTAATTAATTCATAAAATTTGGTGATTAGCAAAGCCTTCCGTCTCGCAACCACCAGAAGCAATAACAATTAAGAATAGTTAGCCATAAAAAAAGTCTTTAACTGAGAGAGTGCAGCAATATAGACTGATAACAACTCTCAAACCATTTGGAATGGAATTATCTTGGTGGTTTTAGCATTCTCCTTAATATAAATATGAAATCGGAAAATTCAACTTAATTTTATTAATTGTTCATATGAGCTAGCTTAAAATGAGCAGAACGGTTCTCAAACTTGAAAGAGAGTTGTGAGTCAATCTCACTTCAAGAGCAGCTTGGCTCAATATCGTTGATATTTGCAACGATTTCTGACTTCGTGAATTATGCACATTTTATGATTGACAAAATATTTTCAGGCAGTAGGGAACAATTTTCTCAGTGCGAAAAAGATTGAGTAAAACCAAATTCGTTGATGAATTTCCTGTTGATTGTCTAAAAGTACTTGATTACGATATTACCAAAGCAAATGCTTCTGTATCTGTTGCAGACAAAAAGAAGATAATCAATTTTCAATTTTATCAGTCATCAGAGTTGATGCCCATTTAGTAATGTTATGCTGTCTCTTCTAACAACAAAATGAAGCCCCTTATGATTGGACTAATTTATGACCTTTCTCTTAGACTCTAAAAAACGCAGTATATCGGTATGAAGGTGATTCTGATCTTGTAGTATGTTTCTGTCAAAAAGACCCTTTGAGACAATATGAAGAATTGGTTTATGCGTGCTCTTTTTTGGCGAAAAAAAGCTTGAAAATGAGGAGCATGAGGGCAATAGTATCAGGGTGAATTTGAGGAACACTCATTTTGTAGATCTTGATGCATGCTATGCTTTTTTATCTGCCAAATTTGATTCTGTAGAACAGCAACATTTGCTCTCTTATTTTGCAAAGTAAAAACATGAACTACAGCGAAGTTTTTTCCAGGAGTTTTGAATGGATTTTTTCCCCGTAGAGATATTGCCAAAAGAAGGGGCACACAAGCAACTCTGAAGTGAAGTATTTTAGTACATATTTATTTGAGAGAAAATTAAATTTGCAAAAGCCCGAAAGACTGGCGAGTGGTGGAAACACAATTATATTTGAGGAAATGATATGTTAAGATATCAAACTTATATGATAATAAAAATAATTAAGAAGACAAAGCAGCTCATTGATATCACTCGGTTTTCATTAAAAAGTTCAAGCAAGATATAGTTTACTCAGATCACTTTGGACTAAGACCATATTCATACTAGTTTCAAATCGATGAAGAGAAAATCTTCATCGCAACTGTATTTTACTCCTTTGATGTAGCAAAAAGCATTTTAAGATTAATAACGCGATAATAGAAATTCATCTGCGCTATTGTATAGCACGTTTTACGAGTACCTTCATCCGATTAGAGTGATTGGAGTGATAAGCATGAATCTATGAGACTCTTGCATTAGATAGATAATAATTTAAGTTCCTCTACCGAGATAAGTATAAATCAATGAGTCCTCAGCTGTTTTCGTTACCTATTCTAACAAACCCAATCCTCATCTTTCAAACTGATGACTCTTTCTATCTAATAACTCGATTAATTGTGAGTTAACTACTTTTGCCTCTACTAGATACCTTCTCCTTTGAGAAAATTATGTGGGTGGCTGGTCTTTGTATTACAGGTAAGTTTTTCTTACTATTCGAATACTGAGACTAAATTAAATTTACCGACAAGGTTTTTTCTTAAAAATAGGCCTTTTCTAAATTTAGCTCAGAGAAAATAATTATAACTGAAAGGAAATATACTGTTCTGTAAAGCCCTTAAAGTTTCGATAGGGGACATATTAGCTTTATTCGATGTGTTACAATGAATGCCAAGAATGTTTTCAAAGTTTTAGACTGGAATTCACATCGAGATATGAAATGATAATTAACTAACTTCTGCCCCTAATGCTCTACTAAATTCTATTATCTTAACTTAAGAGCGCGATCGTTGCAAATCTTACCAGCCATAAAATATTTGAGTCCTAACATTTGTAAACTCGTGCACTTTTTGAGAGCCAACGACCATAAATTTTATTTGATTTTAACTTTCTTTAAGCACTCCTTTATCGGACTTAATTTGGATTGCTCGCTTTAATTGACACCTATATAGATTCCCACTCCAAATCAGCCCAAGTAACTCCAATTGATTCGGAATATAATCTCTGTCAAAAGCCTTCTGGGTTGGCCTTATTATCATTTTCAAAAGTTTTTCTTCAACAGTAATATTTGAATGAAATGTTTTAAAATACCTAGAATAATAATCCACAGTCGGTGGACTATATAGCAAATATATGACAAGCACTATATTTGATTTTTTTTCACAAGTTTCCTTTGGTTTTATAGGAAAAAGAGGCATGTGAAAATTTCTGTTTAAGGTACTTTGTTTAATTAAACGACAGTAATTAAAGCTTATTTAAATTGTTCCCAAATCACTGAAAAAAAGATTATAAATTAAAATCAATTTGACTTTCCCACAAGCACGAACGGATTTCCCAAAAATGGCACGCACCACAACAAACGATAAACTCTCAACGTTTGAGCATGGAGTTACGAATCTCGCTTATTTTATTAATCTTGAGCCTAACCCTCTACGAACTGGGACAATCGCCTCGATCTTGGTGATAATTTCGCATTTACATGCTCAGTCTGTTCTCTCGTTTTTGAACGTAACCACTGAAAGTGATCCGTTTTTCCGCGCACTTCTGAAGACAATCGATGGATTTAAGATCTCGACCTATGACTCTTTCGGAACAACCGGACTCCTCAGAGTCCTACTCTGGACGTTCTTGATCATTCTTAATCTTTCGCTCGTCTTAGGGGCGGCTTATATCATCAAGGGCTCTGACCGTCGATTAAAGAGAATGGTATTGGTGCTCGTCCAATCTCTCCAGTCGATATTTGAATTTCTACTATTGGTTCCAACACTCGAATATACCTTTTTCACTACCGTACCGAGCTGCGACTACAACCCTGACCCTAATGTGGTTGGAAAGAAGATGGAGAATAATAATCAGCTTCCTTACGCGTATGGGGTGATATTCTACATTTTAGTCGCCACAACGTTGCTCGTAAGCATATCTTTCGAGAGAGTCTTTCTATTCTCTTTCAGAAAACATTACAATGATCGATTCATCGAACAAAACAAACCTATCGTTTATTTCCACAGAGTTTACGTGGGGATCCTTGTGATCGTTTCTGAGCTAGTCCAAGACAAAGGACTCGACATCATGGTGCTCTACGGTGTTGGAGTTTCTCTAGCCGTACTATTACTCCTACTTAACCTTGCAGGAATGACCTATGGTAACACAAAAACCCATCTCTTGAATGGATACATGATGACTTGGACCCTATGGCATTCTCTGTTCTTTTTAATTGAGTATGCTCTTCTCCAAAATGGGATAGAGATAGGAAAAGTGAGATCTGTAATTTACTTGTTCACGCTAGCCATCTTGGTCAAGCTATATGGGGGAATTCATCGCATATTGTTCAATCCGAGCTATGAATACCCACATCAGCAGATGACAAAGCTCCAGAACAACAAGCGCTCCATCAAAATCGGCTATTTCGAGAAAAAAGCGAGCTCGAATTTCATTCGAAGTCTCATTGAAGACTCGATAAATATTGGTGATAGCCAGCAGAAGGATTTCGAGATAAAATGCTTTATCTTAGAGACTGTGGCTAAAAGCCAGAATAAATCACCTGTAGACGGAAGCTACCCGAATCTAGCAAAATTTCTGGCTGATAGCAGCTCCCCAATGCATGGTGATGTGACCCAAACGGCGAATATCCTTGAAGAATTCCTCTTATGGGCATTCGAGAGTAACTTGCAAGACCAAGCCGACCCATCGCTGTTGAGTATCTGCGAACTGCTTTGCTACCAAACGTTTTATTGTAGAAAGCCCATCAAGGCTTCAGTTACCCTCGGCAAATTCTATTGCAGAAGCCAGAATGCTTTCAAAAAAGCACTTTATCGTGCTTTTCTTAGGATTATTGAAGAAGAGAACGTCACCCATTTAAGACAAGAGGATTTCGTCTACTTCAATCGGGACTTCTTTGATGGAATCAAGTTCGATGAGATGTACTTATCCGTGCTGGAGAAGTTCTCCCAGCTGAAAACTAACTATCAAGAATTCTACGAGATCCTCGGGAAATCACAGTCTGTTTCTCAGGAGCAAGTGTATAAAAAAGGAGCTAGACATGCTACACTTTATAATGAAATCCAAACCACGATGAACAAGCTTCTAACAATAAATCCGCAGAGCCCGAACGCTTTGGAGTTTAAGATCAATTTGCTGAAAGAGCTAAAGGATGGCTCTGCTCGTCAAATCGAGAAGCTCTCAAACGATCTCATCCAGGCTCGAAGGAAACTGAGGCTGAGAGGTAAAGTCGATAAGGTCTCGGATTATGACTTCGATCACATCGATGATAATTATTTGTATGTCATCGTCGATGTGACTGACAAGTTTGGGAACGTGTCTTGGTGCTCTTCCAACATTACTTCTATTCTTGGGTACACACATCCAAAGCATGCAGGGTCAGAGCTCTCGTCTACTGTAGATTTTACGATTAATAAGCTCCTCCCGCCTTTTATGGTCACCAAACACCATCAAATCCTCAAAAATGTAGTACAAAATGCGTCGTCTCTTATCCCGGAAAAGGTGAGGTACTCGATGCTGTTCTTTCAAACGAGCGAAGGCTTTGTGGTTTCCGCTAACATCAACGTCAAGCTGCAGACGATAAACTCTCTTTTGTACTGCGTGTCTTTTATTGAGCCTGTTATTAACGACAAGAAATACATTTTGATTTCACCTCACGGCGCGATTCTAGGGTACAGCAAAGCACTAAAAGATTCTCTTCTCCCCAGAGAACCTCAAGAGCTGCTTGGATATAACATATGCACGCTGTTCCCTTCGCTACTGGAACGGTTCTTGATGCTCACTGATGAAGATAGCAAGGGCGAGGGTGTTGAGGAAGAAAGAGGACTGAGTTTGACTCTGGCTGGTTTCAGAGCACCCAAACTCACAGAATTTCAGTTAAAGGAGACGAAAAGCACATTCAATTGTGAAAAATTAGAGCCGAAACAAATTGAGGCATTGCGGTATGAGATACTGCAAATAAACTCTAATCGAGGTGCGCCAGAATACGAAGTTGGCTTAAAGATCATCAAAAAACACTACGAAAAACATGATATTCAATTCAATATACTGGAGATCTCTTCCATTACGCCACTCACTCAAATGACAAAGATTGTAGCTGAAAAAGACCTGAGCCCGGCGCACGTTCTTTATGATCCTGATCTAAAATTCATGTCAAGCCAGATCATATTGGCTTATGAACCTCCGCTTCTTTCTGAAGACGTTCCTTTTTTCAAAGAGGAGAAAACTTCTTCAAATAGAGACCTCACCTTGACAAACAGACATGCGAATAAATTCAAGAGCGCTGCAAGTATTGCCTCTTCCTCGAAGACAGCATACACCGCTGAAATAATCAAGAAAAATGTAGGAACTCGATGGCTTTCAAAAAAATACGCAAGTAGAACGTTTTTCTGGGGCATTATCGGGACAGTTTTCATACTCACAATTCTAATTTTTGAATATTATCAAGCCTTCGCTATGTACACCCAGTTTGGAAATAACCTCAAAACCGCCATGCTAGGAGTCAACCAGAGGTCACTCTGGTATCGAGGGCTAAGAGATGCTTCAGAACTATTTATGAATGTTACAGGAATCTCATACTTGAACCAATCTGTATTGACCACTGAATTTATCAAAGGCCCAGAGAACAGCATCCTCACAGACGCTGAGGATCAATACCTGGCCTTGCTGGATTCGTTGTCTCTGTCTCAAGCCGTTCAATCGTTCGTTGGGAGAGCGTCTTTTCCAGTGACTATGGGAAATGATGTCACCTCGATGAACCTAACACTTGATTCGTTTGTCCTCAATACCGCCTATACACTTAGAGAGATTGAACGGTCGAATAATCCAGACGTATATACGTATAATTCAACATATTATACATATATGAGAGAAAACACAGAGCTTGTTGATCATGAATTTAGTATGCTCCAAGAAATGATAGATAGCGATCAGGCCGGCAATATGTCCCGCAACAAAACAATTCTCGACGTCCTGATGGTGCTTGGAGTCTTATGCAGCGTAGCTGTGGCTATCATTTTCCTTTGCGAATATAACCGCATTCAGTCAATCATTAGAAGGATTCTCAAATTGTTCTTCCAAGTTCCTAGGGCGATTCTTGTACAAGAGTCTATGAGGTACAGCAATAAAGAGTTAAAGACTGCTAAGACAGAAACAAAATCATTCTCGCATGGCGGACGTGATCGTGTATATACGCATTTTCGGCCTAGTCAATTCAATATCGCCCTTCAAGCTGCTATGGGTTTAGGCTTGGCGAGTATCTTCTGCATAATGATGGTCGTTTTAGCCATTTATATCAAGGACTTCCAAAGCAACTTTCAATCAGCAGTTGCAGCCCTCAGAACGTTAGAAGACACAAGAGCATCGCTTTATCAGTTCACTGCCTTCGCGGACGAATACTTTGTTTGTGTTGCTGGCTATGGCTCAGATTGCGAATCAGCATACAACAGCTCCGCTCAACAATACAAATCCACAGTGGAAGCTTACCGAAAATTCAAGAATTTTGTCATTGGCTACGGCATTGTCTCAGGTGGAAGTATGTTTTCCAAAAATATAACAACGATGATAGATGTGGCTGATGATTACGGCTTTTGTGTTTTCACAGGCGATTTAATCACACAGCAGTATTGCGCAGACGAGGCTGAAGCAGCCCAGGGAGTCTTTGGGACTATTGAATATACAACCTCTTTTATCAACCAGGTAGTCCAAAATACCCACTCCTCATCAACGCCTGCCGCTCTTTTTGCTTCGTTTGCAGTAAGCGATGAGTTCGTTAATCGGAATCCTCTTATCGCTTTAGCGCATTATTACATGAGAACATTGAGCCAAAGGGAGGTGGCTAGCTTCCAAAGGGCTTTGAAATCGTTCAAAGCGAATGTGACGGTTGCTCTTGCAATTTTAGCAGCCGTAATTTTGGTGTCCAGTTGTGTGCTATGGTATATATTGCTCAATAAAGTGCAAAACAAGATTCAGAAGACTCTCGAAATTCTCTGTATACTGCCAGATTCGATTGTGCAGAAAAACGCACAGATTAGAAAATTTTTTGTTCAAGACTTAAAAATTCACTTCTTATAAACAATGTATGGATCATGATGACCAATGTGTTTTATATTTGGATGTATGTTCCATCATAGTCAATTGACTTCTCTGTTTTTCTCTGTTTTGTTAAATTTAAAGAAATATAAGGGAACAAATCATGAAATATTATAGGGAATTTATTGCTTCTTCAGCGCTTCTTCTTGGAAAGTATGTTTAGTGGTTATCAATGAAAGAGAGAAAATTACTCCTTTTTTAGCTAAAAAGAAATCGGTTTATGCTAGCTAAAAGTACCTATCCACTCCAAAAACAAAAAAAAAAATATGCAATAGAAATATGGTGAAGAGATATTTAAAACAAATAAGGTGTATCATAGTGTGATCCAGAGGTGTTTGATCGGATTTAATCATCTATCGCTATTCTATGCTCAAGTCAATCATATTGTCTTTTCAATAATAAATAATAGGCATACATGAAGTGACATGGTATTCTCTCAGGAAAATCAAAAGGTAAAATAAGAGTCTAATTTTCGCTCATGAAAACTTTTATTTTCAAAGAATTATTTATTGTTACTGTGATTAAAAAGAAATGATCGACGACGATCACATCTACCCTGAAGTAATTCTAGGACGAGTCTTTCAAGTCGTTTCGGCTATCAGTGGACTCTATGTTTTCATAGTTGTATTCGGGATATTGAAACTCCGACAGGATACCGTCTCGAAAATGGCCTTCATGATAATTCTAGCAGAGACGCTCTACGCCTTTCCTTTCGCACTACTCATCAAAGGGCAAGCATATTGCACATCGCGTAACTTTGCAGAAGTATACGGCGCAATATCCATCAATCTCTGGACCGTCTGCTTATCTCGTTACTTAAAACTCACGGTGCATTCTCAACACATCAGTTCAAAAACATTCATGATCTATACTCTGATCTGTCAAGGTATACCACTGTGCTTCGCATTACCTGGATTTTGGATCAAATACACCGTTTGGGAGGAAGAGTCAAAGACATGCTGGCGCGATAGAGACAGTGGAACATTTGATTATGAACTGTTTTTTCAAAGGTTATTCCCTGTAATTGTTTGTGTCACTCTCTCTTTTATCTATTGCGGACTGTCTTTCAGAAGAATGCAGGAGATCAAGGAAAGACTTGAACTAAGCAAAGCGGACACGTTTGGATTTCTCTTGTTCAAACCAATTATTACCTCACTTATTTGGGCTCCAATATTAGTGATGGAAATATTTAGGATCTGTGGGATGAAGATCTATGTATATACCTGGGCGTTTGATGTCACTTACCTTCAGGCGTTTTTAAGCGCCGTTGGATTCACATTTTTGAGCACTTTTAGAGAAGGAATCAAATCGTTTTGCTGTAAAGGAAAAGAGTCTGCAAACCTTGAAGAGTCAGAACTGGGCGTGCAATCAAGCCAAAATCAGTATTCTAAGCTGGATGAAATAATTATAACGAGGGCCACAATTCCAGTAAAGGAGAAAAATTAAGACTCGCTTTCAAAAAAAAAAAATCGCATTAGAGAGATGTTAGATGTGTTTCAGAAATCTACATTAGCGCTCCAACAAACAGTAAATTTACTGAGATTATTCTGCAAAGAATAGTTAATAATTGAAATGTATTTGTGTTAAATTGTAAACTGGAGCTCATTGTTCTCCTTTAGATGTTCGAATCCATGAAGAATTTTGGTTCCATTAAGGTTTCCGCTGTTTTGAGAGCGAAATTCACATCAAATTTTATAGCCAAGAAGGACGCTCGTCTCAAAAATTTTAAAATGAAACAGATAGTATGATCTCATCAAGATTTATATAGTTGTGGTAAATAAGAATTTAGTCAGTATTTGGTGCCTCTGTACGAAAATGAAAATCATTTGTTTGCCTTCCTGAAATAACCGTTTAGATAAAAATTTTATTTCCTCTTCAAATTAAAATTTCTTCGCTTGAAACTTCCATATCAATACTATGCTACGTCCTGTAGTGCGAGAAGAACTCTCTTCAGGAGACATATTTCATCGCAAAATCTCATACCGAAATTACAAACCAACCATCCTTACCAAGCCCATACCTGAGTCCCTAGAAACTGAAACACAAGAAAATGTAAATCCCAATGAAATGATTATGAACTCGCAACGAAATCTACCTGAAGGAAGTAATTGAACCCTGTTTTCAAATATTTTATCAAGTTCCCAAAATCCAGAAAAGAAGAGCTTAAATAACTCGATATTATACAGATGCTTCAGTCGAACACCAAAGGCGAATTCAACATCATTTTTATCACCAAGGTCGAATGACGGACCCAGCACGAGCGTGAGCACTGCTGATTTGCATAAAAAGAATATGTCAATTGCTGAGCTCTCTACAAAACCGAGCCCAATTTCTACTAATAACAGTGTTTTTTTAACTGATCGGCCACTAAGCGCGGTAAACTCCTCTTTTTTTGACTACTAATAGTTAAAACCTCTTTCTCTCAAGAAAGATCCATCTATCAAATTTTGGCCCTCAGCGAGAGCGGGTGCTTCTCAGACTTCTAGATTTCGCTTCATCAGAAAAGATTTGACCCACTTGCATTCTAACCCTGAAACTCAAAGGAATACATGCGATTATAAGGCGTTTTCAAGCTATCGGTACTGAGAGAACTTTTCGTGGAATAAACTTTTGAAAGGTATAGCATGAGTACAAATGCGAATTTCGTTTGTTGTGCAAAATATCCATACAATTTCCGAGGGTTAGATGGCGCTAGATCGAGTCAAGTCTGCACTCAAGTATGAGAAAGCTTTGATCTCCTACTAATTCATTAATTTTAGGACTTCGATCGTTCTTTGGGCATAGGTGTAACGATAAGGCTCAATAGTTACTTTGCTTGGAAGACTGTAATAACCGAGAATTTAAGAATAACATCTAAGGTTTAATTAGGAAATGAGAAAAAAAGCAAAGAATAAACAGAAAGGATTGAAGTAAATGACTCTCTCAACAGTTGTTTGGAAATGATTTCAATTATATATATATTATAGCTTCATTAAGTTAAAATTCATATTTTTAGCAATATTCAACGCTAACAATATGGATATTTATGAACTCGGTCATATGATCCATACTCTTTTTTTTTTCACTCTCTTTTCAAATCTGTCTTTCATAATAATTTCTTTTAATCCTCACTTGCACATTCGAATATTGTCTTAATACCAACCTATAATAAGAAACGCCTGAGAAAGTTTAGAATAGCAGAACAATACAGCGATTCATAGAAAGGGAACAAAATTTATCATCACTTGCTTTTCTCAGCACGTTCCGTACAGTTCCCTGAATGCCGAATCCTATTAACTATTTTTGATGATCCTCTTGAATAGGCTCAACTACATCATTTGAAAAGCGAAATGAATTCATATATATTCTTTTCTGTTGAATCCTGATTAATGCTCATTCAGGTCTTTGCTTGTTTTATGAATTGGGGGGAGGGCCAGTGCTGTTTAGCTCTGCGGAGGCTTGCAGAAATATTTTGACCACTATTTTAATTTTTTCTTATCTCATCTGAACAGCCTGATGACCTAATTGACGCAACCGCTCTTGTTTTGATAATATTTATATTTGAATCATTTCAGAGGGTTTATACTTCCAAGTTTAAATCTCAATTCCAATACCAATGAACTTCGACAAGACCATCGCCTTAATCAACAAGACAGGTAACTTCCCATCCAAATTTCACCTTCATCTCACAAATCCACAACAGAGGGACGTGACAAGTTCTGCAAACAGATTCAATATGCCTGCAGATTCTTAAAATGGGCTCTCAAAGGCAGCAGCAAAGAAACTCTCCAGAGAATCGAAACGCTTATGAGTACTTAACGATTCTTTTTCATGGCCTCTAATGCTTTTTCCCTTTTAGCAAACATGTCAAATGCCAGAAAGCTCTTCAGATTGTTCAAAACAGCTAATGAGTACCACAAAATCCTTGCTCTCCTCCAAAAGGGATCAGAGGACGATTTTGATCTCTATCTGAATATTGTCAACAGAATCTTCTTTGGATTGTACTGGATCTTTGATAACCTTGTTGTCCTTTCCACTATCAAATTCATTCAAAGAGATAAAGCAAAATTGGCCAAAAATGCTGCATGGTGCTGGTTCTTGGGATTGGTCACAGGCTTGATCTTGTATGTTCGCAATTTGATCAATGAACAGAAAAAGGCAATTGCCTTGAAGAAAGCTGCTGAAGATGTGGCTAAGGAAGCTCAAGTTAAAAGTGAAGAGCCTGAAAAGAAGGAAGAAATTGAAAAGAAGAAGAAAGAGCTTGAGACAAAGAAGCAAGCTCACAAGAAGAAGAAGGTCGAAATATGGTTGAACATTGCTAAAACCCTCGGTGATATGATCACTGCATCACAAGGTGCTGGAATTCCAAAGAGGTTGACTGGTCTTGAGTTTGGTGACGGCGCAATCGGTTTCGGTGGGTTCCTCTCTGCCACGATCACAAACTACCAAATGTACTAGTAAAACAAACGAGGATAGCCGTTGAACGAGAGACCTATATTAATATTCTCGTTTAAGATAGCCTTTTTATCTAAAATTTGCTCAGTTAAAGTAGAGGATCGAGTCTATTCATAATTCTATCTAAACAAAAATCTATTAGCTTATTCCGCGATCAATCAAAATGAGAAAAATTATGTTTCGATCATCTTTCAAAATCGTTGAGCTTACACCTTCTGGGTATTGGGACTTAAGAGCGCCTTCGTTGTTGATTCCAAACGGAGTAGTAGGATAATGTATCTATTTTGTGTGAAAATGAAAATAAATTCTAGCAGTTCTAATTAAAATTCAAAGTTGTAGATTTCGCGGAAACTGTCGAGATTATGAGTGAAGAGTGTACTGTATGAGAAAAGTATGTTTCTTTTTTGTTGTAGCACCGAGAATTAAGTTTGATACTTCTATTCTCATGAAATAAAAACAATGATAGTGTCTTACTGCAGATAGATATATATAGTTCAATTGCATACATATTAAACATATAGGATTTCATAAGATATTAAGTGCTTGGTCCAATTCATTGCAATATTAGAGAGAGAGACCTAATATTCTTGGACCGAGAACGTGATGGTCGGTTGATATTATCTGTCGGATATATCGAGGGGAGCAGATGACGCTAATTTCATACTTCTAAAGCGTGCTGCAGTCAGGAGCTGCGTGTACTCATCGAAGATCTGCTCACATATGGAGTAAGCTTTAGTATTCGTGCCTGATTTGTAGGAACTGCTTGAAAAGTGAGTCGAAGAGCATTCTTGCCAAACATTTTGAGGATTGAAAAGGCTTTTTTGTTTAAAGTCGGAGAATGAAGAGCCGAACCTGCTTGCCATGAACGCTAATGTATGCCGAGATTACAAGATTTCAAATTTATTATTAAACACAATCATATCCGCGCGCTTAAATTCGAATGATTTGAACCAGCAAATCCAATCAGAAAAATTCGGACTGCGTTGCAAGAATCGATCTGAATTAATTTATTCGAGATTTCGCGTTACAGCTAAGATCGCTAAATGAAATTCCTAAAGACGTACCAGTAGCGTTATTCAGGAAAATTAATTTGTTGCTCTTGATTATTCTTGCAGCCAGTAGAACAGTCGCTTTTTTCCCTATTTGCTTATGTCGAACGAGGGACGCGGACTTTGGGAATTCTAGATCACGACAAGATGTGTACAAGGTTTGCTAGCTTTTCAAATTAATATATATCTCTTTCGATATTTACCCTGGATTTAAGATATTGAGCTATGTATTATTCTAATATTCTGCTGCTAAGTGGGAGATAACTTAATAATTACCCTATTTCAAGAAAGTTCCTGCCCGGCCTGACGAAAAATCTGATATTCTTTGAGAAGAAAGGCTCAGATACTCGCGATGCTCAAGGAAATAGGAAAATTTGGCCCATGCTTTTCAATAAACAAAATCAGAAAAAAATTAAAACGGTAGCAAATAAAATTCTGAACTCTCGTAAATTATTTTGAATCATTTCTTGGTCGCAAAGGAAAATCAACTAGACTAGTTAAAGCTATGTCGAAAGATAGAGCAGAATCTATTTTTTACCAACTTCCCGTCTCCAGTAATGTAATTATAATGCTCTACTGTCATTAAATACTGAAAACCGTCTTATGCACACAGGCGTCCTTTCTCGAAGATAATATCAATAATTGGTTCTACTATTCATTGACCAGGATTAGTGAGATTTGATCCTCCTTAAAGACATCCCAAAAAGAAAGAACACAAGCAATTTCTTCGGCAAAATCTAGGAAACTTTTCCTCAAGGTGATATAGTTTTATTAAGGTTTGTCAATCTAACTCAATTCTTTTTAGAGATGCTTCGAGCAGATTTGAATTTCTTTGGACCCAGAATTCTTTCAATTATAAATATAAATATATCTTCTCAATTTTTTAATCAAATGCCTCCTTTTTTCTTAACAGAACAGAATTCAGCTTGGCTTTGCGCGGTTGTGAGCAATCTATGATGAATAGAGCGTCAAAATCATGTTTGATACTAAAGCGTTCTTCAAAAAAATTTATTCCGCTATCTCAAATCTTTTGTTTAAATTATAAATAAAAGTTTTAGACCTCAGTGGATCATTTCAAAGAGAATTAATCAACTCTCCAACCTAGGTCATTCTTGTTAACTTCGTACCACCAAATGCAATCTCAATCAGATAACACCCAATACAAACTTAAGAAAGGTAGCTCGATATCATTTTCTCTCCTAACAGCTTCTCTCAGAAGAATCGAACCCTGTTTCCTCTTATGGCGACCAAGTAATCTACCTCAATATTTTTCTCGAAAATTAAACGAGGAACTAGAGCGAAACGACTCAATACAGCGAAGATCCTGCTCAAATTGAAGCCATTTTGGTGCCTCACGTATCTTATAAAGCCCCACTTTCTTTTACGAATTTTGAATAAACAATATAGCTCGAAAAAATGTTCCAACTCGAAAATGTGAAAGCACAATCTTACCTCATGCTCCGACTGAACGCAAACATGGAAATGAAATCGAGTGCTATTTTCAAAGAAAGGAGTGTGCTTGAAATAACACAGGATTACCAAATTATTGAATCGGTAATTCTGCCAATCAGTGAGTTAGCTAAGTGTTCGCTCCGAAAATTCTGCAGGCTCTCAAGAAATGTAGTAATATAGAGTATTACCCTGACATTCGAATGATCAGACTAAAATCAACGAGTGAGAGAAAAACCGTATTGGTTAAAGGAATCGCTGCAACAAAAGAAGCTGATTTTGTAAAATTCGTGACCGATCTCTGCGGAGGAGATGAGAAGACCAAAGTAAACTACAACTACAAATTAAATTATCAAACATTGTTTTGTAGCAATTCGATTTGACTTATGACAAAAAAACCGAATGCGCGTCTATAACTTTCTCGGATGAGAGTTCAACCTTGGCAATATTCTCAAAACTGATAAGTTCGAAGTTCCAGGTAACATATCCATTGTGACTTCTTTGCTATAAGGCAGAAATACCCGTGTTTTCCTCTTCCTCTAAAATGTCATTATGTCATCAGACCTAATGTTAATTTACTAGGATACCCCAATTGATTGCATCATTAAAGACAGTAACCCTTACATTGAATTATTGGATGGCGCGAAGAAGCCTCGTAGCGGATATTACCCGTACCAGAGCAACTATTACCAAAATCCTATGTACGGTTACCCTCCTCAATACCCGTCTATGTACTACATGATGCCACAATCTAACTATCCGAGTAAGCAATTAATAAACTTTTTCTCTTACTGATGATTTTAGTGAGCAATTATCCTTCTTATGGACAAAAAAATTGGAACGGAGGATATCAGTACCCAAGATCAGATTACCATTCGCGAGGAGGCAAACAGTACTACTGTAATTCATTATTTTCTTTCTAGTTTATCCAGACATTTTCTCAGACACACGCAAATACGAAAAAGGCACTGAAGAGGATCAAGAAAACCAAGGAGACGAAGGAGGATACAAAGGAGAGAGAAAAGAGTATAGAGGCGAGAGGAGAGAATACAGGGGTGATAGGAGAGGAAGAGGAGGCTATGGGAAGCGCGGAAATTATCAAGAAACGAAACGATCAAAGGAAGAAATTGAGAAACTGACTACGGTTGATCCCACGAACTATCCTCCTTTGAGTTAGTTCCATTGTATTCAAAATGGAATGAGGATGTAATTCAGGATCATGCTCTCGAAGATTGAAGACAGAGATACTAATTATATCTTGCTTTCTATTAATCTCTCAACATATGAAATGATTTCGAACATACCAACCTCAAATTATAAATAGTTACAGCCTATTTCACTGAGGAATTTGACAAAATCAAACAAATTTCTGGCCTCTTTCGAGTGATAGAAAACAAATTAATTTCAAACTAGGAGCTGTGTGAGTCTTGAGCTTAGTTTTTCAGGAGAGTCCCATAAAGCAATCATTATTAGATCCGAATATCTGAACAATAAATTGATTTAGAGGTAAGTAACTTTTGGATTGCCAGTGCATTCATTCATAGGTAACATGTACCAAATTATTTAAGCTCGATGTATGAAGTACATAATCTTTGTTAGCAAAACACGGCAACTAATTGCAAGCAGCTTGCTTTATATATTACTAGCTGGTTAGCATACTCTAAAACTTTAGTCGAGTTTGTCTGGGTCGATATCATCATCGATTTCTATTGGTTTATCACGTAAGACAATAGAATTATGTGATGAAAATTACTGTAAAAGAATTTCGGGTCCATTTTTAATAGCTGGGCAAGTTTTTTTGGGTCAAGCGAATACTCAAGGTCTAGTAGAAGCGTTAAACATTTCATTTTTGGAAATATTTACCCATATCCTCTCTCATTCCTTTAAGATTCATTCCAGCGAGCATTTGTCTATAATCTCTGCCCATTCCACCCATTCCCATACGGTCCATGCGGTCCATACCTCCCATACCACCTGCTTCTATAAACGGCTTATTAGTCGAGTATATGAGCAGCAGCTATTACTTTTTCCTGCTCCTTTATGATGCGGATTGTCACCCATTTCTGATTATCGATTGCAAAATATGAATAAAATTATTATTTCATTACGATTTGGCATTGAGATGTGCTTCGAAAATAACAATCATCAGAAAATTGTTCAAAAATGCGTATCTATTATAATTTCAAATGAAAATAGTCACCGATGGGAGAAATACGAAAGAGCAAAACACAATATGCAAATATCTTCAGTCTATAAGTACTTATAAGAAACATTTTTTTTGAAAATATAAAAATCTATGCTGAATTCGAAAGTCAAATTATAATGAAAGCTAAAAACCTCGAAAAAGAGCTCTACGACTAATATAACTCTTAATAGAAGAAGCTTGTAAACAACTTTTAATAAATGATCAATAAAAAATGGAGCATCTACAACAATAATTGTTCGATCCCAGATTAATGCTAAAAGAGGCTTGAATTATCACTCTACAGTCAAAGAAATTCTGATACTACTAGTAAAGTTTGATTTCAACTGCGGCTCTTAACATTTTTGACCATTTCTCCCGAATAAACTCTTCATCGAAGTCATCCCCTGTCTCAATTAACTCTACTTCAGTATTGAAAGGTTTCCTCTTTTTAAGTTCATCATACGTCGCTTTCACAGTCTCCCATGGCCTAATTGTATCTTTTGTCCCATGAAAAGCCCAGAGCGGAGTTTCGAGATTGGCTTCATTGATATCTGTATTGGTTAAAAAAAATCCTGATGCGACGCATATGCCTCCCAGCTTATGCTTTGCTTGCAAGCTTAAAGTGATTGCCATTGCTGCACCTTGAGATATCCCACAGATGAAAAGTCTCTGGCTATCACCTTTCAGAATCTCTACTTCTCGCTCTACAACTTTATTCAAGCGCACGGCGTTGTCTCGGACATGTTTTACTGCAACGATCTCCTCAAGTGGCTTCTCGAAGGTCGAACGGCTCAGAACATCAAACCATGAGCTTACGCCGTGTCTATTATCGACAGAAATAGTGATTTTGGGGGCTTGTGGCATAACGATTCTCGCTTCCTTAAAGTTAAGTTGTTTTAGTAGCGAAAACAACAATGGAATATACAGGAATTTTAAGCGAGGCGCCTTTGGCGAAGAATTTGAACGGAACTATGGGGTTCATCTCCATCCCATGTAAACAAATGATTGTGATCTCGAATTTGCCACTTGTAGGCTCCGCTATAACCTCATCCTCATAAATCGTGATTTTAAAATCTTTGATAGGACCCTTCGTTTCGGCCTCCATAGATATGAATCAGCAGATATTTGTTCAGTTATAATAGATATTGCGAAATTAATCGGTCATTCTGTCATTAAGATTTGTTCACAATAAATATCCAATCGCACATTGTCATGAAAAATTATTGATTCTTTCATACAGCTCAATCGATTCTTTGGTGCAAAGCTAGTCAGATCGAATTTTAGATCACTTCTACACGCGAAGAACTAAGGTCCTGAAAAAGAAAAAATTAAAGTACAATAGCAAAATTTTTTCAATCATCTATATAGCCAACATCTCATGTCACCTAACAGAACAGACATATTCATTGAGATTATCGAGACTATTGTTTCTATTTAATCTATTTTCTCATATTTGAATATATTTTTTCAGGAGTTGGAATATAAAATTTTTCCACATAATTTTTCGTCAACCTAATGGGTCGGTCAATGTCAACCCCTTGAAAGGGATTAACAAGAAAGCTCATTTCGGTTAATTATGCACTGAAAACGTAAGTTTATGGTTTCTTGATCAGAGGCTTGATAAAATCAACAAATTTATTCTGCATGGTTTCTCGATCAAAATATGCAGTCCCTTCTTTAACTTCGACAGTAGTGTTAGAACTCTTTTTGCTCTTTAAACTGTCAAAAGTTTTCTCATAATCTTTATATACTCCATCTGCCGGATCCCATGGATACTCTGGAGGCACTTTACCCAGAATCACTAACACAGGAGTGTCTTTATTGCTTTCGTTAACTTCAGTAGTAGAAATGAAATATCCCTCAACTGCAAATATGCCACCAAGTTTTTCTTTTGATTGTAACCCCACAGTCAAGGCCATGGCAGCACCTTGAGCAAAACCAGCAAGGAAAATTCTACTGCCGTCTCCATTGAGCAGTTTTACTTCTCTCTCAATTATTGATTGCATTTCTGCTTCAACTTCTTTTAGGTCTTTTATGCTGATAACTTCCTCCACGGGCTTGGTGAAATCTCGGCTGAGAATATCGAACCAAGCAGGTTTTGGAGTCTTATCAGTATCAACGGTGATGATTCTAGATGGAGCTTGAGGTAGGACAATTCTAGCGTTCTAAAGGCCGAGTTAGAAAGGTAGGAGTATAAGAAGAGTTAACCTCGAACTGTAAGGTAGGTCCTCTTATCAAGAAAGACGCAGGGTCGATCGCATTTTTATAAATGTGGTGGAACCAAATAAAGGTTATTTCATGCTTTCCGCTTGCAGGTTCAATGACAATTTCGTTGTCGAACCAGCGAATGTTGATATCTTTAACTAGTTTCTTTTCAGATTCCATTTTTTGAACAACTTTGGCGAGTTGATACAATAAATTTAATAATTATTTAGATTCGAAAGATCTCTGCAATCGATTATTCCATTAAAAAAAGAGAGAGAAATCAGTTGCTTAAAGTGCTAACAAGATTATTAGAACGTAGGGAGATTAATGATATTCATTCTCCCTTAAATCAGACACAGCATCTAAACGAATATCTTCCGATGAACCTAAACTTTTCCCGCGTTTCAAATAAATAATGCTATGGCCAAAGGACAGCTCAGTAATCTATAAGTTTTCCTTGCTATTCTTGTTAGGCCTCGTGTCTATCGTTGTAAAAGGAAAATTCTCAGTATTATTTCACTGAGAATTTTTGATCAAATGTATACTTTTGCGCAAGGATTTTAGCTTTTTCAAAAAAAAAGATCCGGAGCGCATTAGATTAAGAGACTCAATCCCTCTTGATCCACAGTTCCGTTTGCGGATTTGGCTCACAACAAATTTCCTAAAAGAAATTAGTTCATAAACTTTAATGTTACAGAAACCGCAATAAAATCCTCAATAAAATAAATCGAAGTTCATGTCAAGGAGTATACAAACAACTGAACTGACTTCAATAATTGCCAGCCTAAAGGATCCGAAAACCCAATCTAAAGCGGATATAATCAAAGAGCTCCTCTTGGCAACTCAGCAAGGGAAAGTGCATTACATCCCTTTAAGCATTACAGAACTTTTGTCAGCATTGAGTCCTATTCTCGAATCTCCCAAAATTAACGACACGATCGAAAGCCTCCATCTCATCAATGAGCTTGCAAATAAATTCCCAAAAGAATCCAACGAGAATATGAATATCATAATAAAAAATCTTGTGAAGCTTATGGCCCAAGAGCATGTAATGAACCTGTTGCTTGAGCAAAACTGATTTTTTTAAATGTACAGACGATGAAACAGAAGATGGCTACTAGTGTAGTCACTAACTATCTCAAGAAGACGGATGACCCAGAAAAAATTTTTCGCGCGATTTTGAAATTTGGTTTTGAGGATCCAGAGGTAACTTTGAATGCAAACAAAGATTATTGAGTGTGTTCATCAATTATGTTAATAGATAAAGAGGAAAACGTTTTTGATATCAGCATTCTCTAAAGTCGGATCAGCGAAGCCAGATTTGTCATTTTCTGCAGAATCGTTCAAGGCAGCAGTGGTATTGCTCGTTGGAAAGTCTCAAACGCAATTTAAAGAGCAACAGAATAGTATCAAAGAGGTGAGGGCAAAATATGCATGGATGGTCTAATCAGAGTTGTATTGCAAATAGATGATTTTGAGCTTCGAGAAATCCAATAAAGGTTTATTTGAGGAGTTTCTGGGGGGATTGGATTCTGAGCTGCAAGACCAGGTGACTAAGGTGAAAGCATATACGATGAAAGTTCCAAGCGGGAGAAAGAAAGGAGGAAAGAAAAATGCTGACGATGAAGAAGATGAAGATGGAGAAGGTGAAGGTGAAGAGGATGAAGGTGAAGAAGATGGAGAAGAGAAAGAAGGAGAGGGAGATGAAGAGGAGGATGAAGAGGAAAAAGAAGACGGTGATGAAGAAGAGAAAGAAGAAGGTGGTGGTGATGATGAAGAAGAAGGCGAAGAAGCCGATGAAGAAGAGGCTGATGAAGAGGAAGAAGCGGAAGAAAAAGAAAATAATAAGACAAGCAAAAGCGCATCAAACAATGCTAAAACCAAGGATGAAAAGGAGGAAGATGAAGAAGGAGAAGGGGAAGAGGAGGAGGATGAAGGTGAAGGTGAAGAAGAAAAAGACGAGGGAGAGGAGGAAGAAGAAGGGGAAGAAGACAAAGATGGTGATGACGACGCTGACGGAGATGGAGATGGGGATGAAGAAGGTAACGATGCAGATGAGAATGAAGGTGAAGAAGAAGAGGACGCGCCACCTCAAAAGGGCAAAAAGGGGAAAACTGAAATTAAACCTGTATCAACAAAGCAAGATAAAGAGAAAAAGTCAGCAGAACCGGTAAAACAAAGCCAGGCAATTGAAAAGGAGACAAGAGTTTTTGAGAAAATTACATTTTCTGAAACAGTCTCCAAACAATTCGGTTCGAAAACACTACAAGCTGCTCAAAATGATCAAGATTGGGAGGTAAGCCATTTGAGAATGCACAAATAAAGCTACTTGACTTATAGGCGAGAATAGCAGCTGTAGAAAAAATCCAAGGTGAATGCTCTCAGTTCTGGAGCTCAAACCCTAATAAGAAAGACCTATTCTCGATGATCAAGCTTCTGTTTCGTTTAATCAACGACACCAATTTCAAAATAGCGATAACTGCACTCGAACTCCTTCCGCAGTCATTCCCTTTGCTCGATGATAAAGCACTCAAAGAGATAGGAGCAGAACTGGTGTCTGAGAACTTTTTAATGCTTAGCAATAGCAAAAAAGTGCTAAGGGGGTTAGCACTTCAAAATTTAATCAAGCTTATCAAGGTAATCGCCCCCTTCTTCGGTTTATTAACAAGGCCTTGGAATTTGTAGAAAGTCGATATGGGCCTCTTGCTGAAACATGTTGAGCAAGGACTTCACGAACATGACAGGAACGCAATCGAAGAGACTCTGGCATTTACTGAGAACTTAGTGCTTGAGAAGGCGACAGAAGTCCCTCCTGAAACTTATGCTGGTCTTACAAAGCAAATTATTCCGTTGTTCGATGTTCCACATCAGAATGTATGTCTTTGTCCAGCATTATTGAAATGATTTATTAAAATTTTAGGTGAGAGAGCATTCACTGCGAACACTCGCAACGTTGCTGAAACATGCTGAAAACAGAGACCAGCTCATTGAAATCATACGAAAAGGAGTTCATCCTGGAATCTTTGATTTTGTGACTGGAAAAAGCGCAGAAAAACCAATTTTCTCGAGAAGTAACTGCGCCATATTTATTCTTGCTAACTTGTCAAAACCTTAGAACAAAGTCCAGGCAATACTCGTCATGGCTCTCCTTACATGCGGTAAATCTGTAGCATAAATCATTTCCTTATTTCTTTCCTTGACTCAATAGAGAAAGACAGAGCTATAATGCAGGCTATCCAAGAGACACCTACGTTCATCCAACAAGCTTTTATTATCACAATGTATATCCGCACGCTTATGAAGGAGGTCCGCTGCATGACCCAGCTTCTGCAGGTCTTGATCCTCGATTCCAACACTTCTTTGTTAGACCGCTTGAACGTTCTCCGGATTATAACGTGAAGAAAGTAGCAGCCTATTACTTGCATCCCCAGCCTTCAAATCGTTCTGATAATAACCTCGACAGCACAGCTACCAGTAGCAAACTAATGTCTCAAGCAAAAAACATGTTCCATTATTCCCCAGAGCAAAGCCAGATACGAAGCAAAAATCGCTCGCAGTCTTTGAATAGAACTCCAGAGCAATCACCTATTCTCTCGAGGGACAATCGAGGAAAAGTTCGAGTTGCTGATCTTTTAAATAGCCACAGAGACGCTCATAACCAGATGAAAATCCAGGAGGCTCAGAGACAATTTCAAAAGAGCAAACAGATGTTAATTGATCATTCATTATCAAGGGGACTGAATAACCTGGATATTGAGGAATATCTGCGAGAAGACAACTTCAAAACGCCTGCTAAGTACTCAACAGCAGCTCGTAATAGCAACAGTGGAAGCAAAAAAGGCAGCAAAGAGTCTTCTCCTTTGAAGCTTCCAAGTATTAAAGCGATGCATCAGCAAAAGAGTCCTCCTCTAAGAGCCATTGCGGATCCGTACTCATCTCCTATTAAGATGCGCGAAGGCTCGAAATATCAAATGAAAAGGAGAGAGCAGCTGTTCGAGTTGAACAGTAGAGCTCAAGCAATCTTAGACAATGAACCAAGACGCAGTTCTCCTCCAAAGCTGAGGCTCAATCAGGTTAAAAAGCCAAATTCTCCTCCAAAATCATATGTGAATTTCAGAATCGAGGTAAGTTATTAACTCTCCCAATTACTCACTTGCTGTCAAGGAAAAGGATGAGTTCGATGAAACGGATAGGAGTTCAAAAACAAGATCTCGATCGCAAATCAGACTTCAACAGGAGCAATCTTCTTTTTACCAAAATGTAAACTTGATCTGCAATTCAATTTTGCGAGTTTGTTTTTTAGTATGCTGATCCACTAGAAGAATCTCAGAGGAGTTTTGTTAAGGTTAACACTGGACTCAGCTATGGAAAAAACGTTTATTTGAGCTACTATGACCTCACTCCTATCGTCGCCGATCATGAAACAGTCTTCAGACAGGTCTTAAAGGGGATAAAAAGTAAGACAACAAATATCTTTGATTCTTCAAAAGTTAATCATCAAATTTGAAGGTCGCGAGTGGAGAGAGCAATTTGAATCCATGGATAATTTCCGACGATTTATGAGATTCCATATGGAAACGATTGACTTCTTCAACTTCGCCATCCCAACAATCACAGAAGAAGTAAGCATTAACCTCTAGAATCAGAATTCAGTCTCTTTATTCTTTTTCTAGGTGCTGACTCAAGTTGATTCTTTACGTTCAAATCTCGCAAAAAACGCGATTATCACCCTCAGAGAGATGTGCAAACAGCTAAGTCCTCTCCTTCAAAACGACCTTGAAATCATCGTCCTCAAGCTCCTAAAACGAGCAGCCGATACTAACCTCTTCATTGCAGAAGAATCACGAAAAGCTCTAGACGAAGTCTGCCAGACCTTTGATGAAGGAAAAATAGTTGAAGTCTTATTGGGATTCAATTCAACTAAAACTTCTAGCGTGAAAATCAGCATCTGCAACTGTCTTAAAACGCTGGTTTCAAACTCAGAAGAAAATTTCAAAAGAATTAGGAACTACGGACAACTTGTAGCCATGGTGCTTGGATACATCTTAGATAGCAGTCAGGAAGTTCGTTATGCAGCGAGGATAGCGATAGCTGCTACTGCCAAGCATTCGCTGGAGATTGACGAAATTGAGAATATTTTACATAGCATGGGATTGTCAAATGCTTCAATAGACACCGTTTGGACAACGATAAACAAAGATCTATCAAATCCAAATACCATTCCGGCCTTATCTTCATTGATTACGAAATGTACTTAGAAACTGTTGTGATTTTGTAGTGTAAACGTTTGTTTTCAGTCAGCTCAAAGAGAATGAAGCAATTCGTTTCCATTTCCGAAAGATCGCAGTCCCCTGACACGTTTGAGCAAGAAATCGAGCAAGAAGTCAAGAAGCAACAAACAGGACGTAAACCAAAAGATGGACCTGAATACGAGTTGTTGCAGCAGCATTTGCTTGATGCGGAGGATGCAGGTTGCTAATGTTTCTTTTCTTCTCGCAATTAACTCAATTTTTTTTTTTCAATTATTAGACTGGAAAAAAAGGAACGAAGCAATCGGTTGCTTAGTCGAGTTCGCAAAGAAATACGAAGCAACGCTGCCTAAATCCAGACAAGCGCAAAGATACCTCGATATTTTTATGAAGTTGGTTGGTGATCGTAACCCAAAAGTCGCGTTATCAGCGATAACCTCATTCTCAGAGGTCATTGGTGTCCTCAAGGTAATTATACAACCATCATGGAACAAATTGATAAATATATATATTATAACAACAGCCTGTAATTGAGAAAAACCCGGCTCATGTGATATCCATGGTGACGAATCTCCTGTCTTCGTCATTACCGAACGTCAAAGGTTCAGCAGAGGGACTCTTCATGCAGACTGTGAAAATTCTTGATTATAATGTTCTATTGCCGCACTTGGCGAACTGCTTAGCGCATACGAACTCTAGATCGCGGTCAATTGTGTTGAATAAGCTAACAGGTAAGATACTCTTAACATTCTTATTAAAGTCATGACTTATCTGTAGAAATTGTACCTGATATCTTGTCCAAAAGCCAGCATTTGATTATGAAATATTTGATACCGACGCTATTTAAGCTACTTAATGACAATAAATCGGAAGCAAGACAAGGCATTTGCAAGCTGATTACCACTTTGCATGATCTAATGGATGATGCGATTTATGAAGGGCTTATAGCTGATGAATGTGATATTATTAGAAAGATTATCGCGAAACAACTATAATTAAAGTGAAAACTTGTAATTCTTTTTTCCAACATTTTTGCTGCTATATTAGTAAAAATTTGTGCTTTTCTATATTTTTTCTTAAAGAGGATTCTTTAATCTTGAGGATTAGATTTAGAAAAAGGCTGAGGATCTTTTAAAACACAAAACACCAGCACACTTTGATTTAATGAGTATTTAAGTATCCACGATATCATTTGGGAATGAAGCTGCTTGATCGAAGTACACTAATCTAATACTATAGCACAATTTGTTTTACCCTAAGACTGAGGTTATACTTTGATATGGTTGTATTCTCATGAGGCATTTTAAATATGAATGGCTCGAATACTAAAAATATCAATCCTTGGCGAAATCATAACTGGCTAAAAACTTTTTTTTCTTTCTATAACTAAAGCAACATGTTATGGTAGAAAAGAGACATTCAATTAATTGCTTGGGACGCCATGTACTTCAGTTTTAGTAACCTCCTGGATAACCCCCATTTTGAGTTGGATATCCACCGCTTTGTTGGGTTGGGTATCCTCCGCTCTGAGTTGGGTAGCCGCCACTTTGGGTGGGATACCCTCCATTTTGAGTGGGGTATCCTCCGCTCTGAGTTGGATAACCACCACTTTGTTGGGTTGGGTATCCTCCGCTTTGAGTTGGATAGCCACCACTTTGTTGGGTTGGGTATCCACCACTCTGAGTAGGATATCCTCCGGTGGTTTGTAAGCCACCAGTGGTGTTTTGCAGTCCTCCAGTTGTCGTTTGCAGGCCTCCGGTAGTCGTTTGTAATCCACTACTAAACCCAATCTCGACCTTTTGTTCAGTCTTGTATGGGTCTTGTTGATAGTTTGGTTGTTGTTGAGTCGTTGGCTGCTGTTGATAAGTGGGTTGTTGTTGCTGTTGGAAGGTTTGCTGCTGTTGTTGCTGCTGGTATATTGGCTGCTGTTGCTGTTGGAAGGTAGATTGCTGTTGTTGGAATGTGGGTTGCTGCTGGAAAGTCGGCTGTTGCTGGAATGTGGGTTGCTGTTGTTGTTGCTGCTGGAAAGTTGGTTGTTGATACACACTCTGCTGGTATACAGGCTGTTGTTGTATCGTTGATTGTATGCTTCCATAAAGCGGATTATATTGTGGGAATTGCTGCATTGGAATTGTTGATTGCTGCATTGGGATCGTGTTATATGATTGAGTCATTGGCACAAACTGCTGCTGTGGGATAAATCCAGGGTTGTATCCCATAGTCTGTGTCATTCCCATCGTTGAGCCCATCATGGTCGGCATGACGGTTGGGTTCATTGGAAAACTACTAACACCAAAACCTCCAGAGGTTGTCGCATCCGGAGTCCAACTAAACTCAATCAGAACTTCTCCAGCTAGCTTTCCTTTATAGTCAAGGGTATACCACTTTGAGACGGTTTTTTTCTGGATAATCTCATCCACGACGATTGTGGCCGAGCCGACAAGATCATCCGATTTAATGTTGTCCTTATCCCAAACCTCAACAGTGATCGTAGCTTCACCACTTCTTCTGAGGACAAGGACGTCACTCCATGCTGGGAATTTTCCAGCGTCTTGATGCACTTTGGTTTGAGCTCTAGTGCCGCCATCGCCCAGTTTGATAACACAATAAGGGTCCATCTTTCCAAAGGTTTCTGTGTCTCTTTTGAGCTTGGCAGACTTTGGTTTTGCAACTATGGCTCCTGAATAACTCATGCGAATGATTTCTTTACTATCTCTCTTTTTTTGGTTTTAATTTTCTATTCTATATTTATTAACATGCATACTCATTAAAATCGCAATACGAGCTTGAATAAAAATTCATCAGAATTTAAAATCTCAGCTTGAGCGAATTTACCGGTAGAGAAATAATTGAGGTTGGCATATCGATGACTTTCTTTAAATTCGATAAATTAGTTTTCGAATTTGTATAAATAGGGTCCCGGGTATTGATTTGATGATCATAATTAGGGTACGAAGCTCACTTTTTTGCTATTACCTATTTCTCTTTTTCAGTTTTCTTTCAAGTTTCTGGGAACTAAAGATAATAAACTCCGTTTCAACCTTCTTAATTCGCTGGGTCTGTATCGAATTCTTACACATTAAATGATGCTCTCAACAAAACAAAGTAGATTTTCCCCTATTATGATGACTGAAGAGAAGGTTTTAGCACAGATTTTCTGGGGTGCCTCGAACTTAAAATCATTCATCGAGCAGCTTTCTGTAAAAAAGAATTTCTACTCTTTTTTTTTTTACTACATCATGAATAAAATTCATGCTTGTACGAGGACGTCTATCGGGGAAATTGTAAAGTTGGTATATACCTATTTTGCCTTCTAAATCAATCATTCACTGCAGTCAAGAGAGCAAAGAGCACCTAATTCTAAAAAAGAACTTTAGTTGATTCTCAATTTTTTTTTTCTTATCAATAATTGCTCTCAATTTTTTTTTTCAACAAAATTGTTGAATAACACGTCATCAATCCTTGAGTCACATCAAGTGGCCGAAGCCTGCTAGTTAACCCGATATAACAGCGGCTCATTTGCCAATGCGACATTGAGATATATTTCTGAGATGCGCAATAGTTTTTAACGCCAATTTGCGGAATTTAAGCCATGAAAGAAAAGTACTTAAGACTATTATTAATTCAGAAAATGACAGCTTAATATGGTTTGTTGAACCGAGCTACTATCTTTCGAAACGGGCCAGGTGTATCGGGAAAGCACGACTAAAATTTAGTTTTGACACATCCGACTTCTCTTCCATCGTACTTCACACTATATTATTTTTTGAATCTATTAACAAGAGCTCTAAGTTAGAATTTTGCTAAGAGCTATAATAATTAATTTATCCAATTAACAAATTTTATGAATTTCAATAAGACTGCTTCTTTCTGGGAATATGTAATAGTTTTGATAATTGAGATGGTGACAAATAACTGTAATAAAAACAGTGCCCTCATGATTAACAAGTACAGGTAATAATGGGAGAAAAATTGGTAATTGTATTGTAATGAGAATTAGAATACTTGGATGCTATATAAAGTAAACAGTATGGGTATTTTTGTCATGTTCACTCGCTAGAAAATTGGTTGGTGCGGATGAATCATCAATCTCTTGATTTAACTTAGAATATATAATTTGCAATTTATCGCGGTGTTAATCCAAAGTACTATACTACTTCTGCGATATCAAAAGTTTAACTAACGAATTAAATCAATATTGAAAGACTATCACGAAACATATTTTTCCAGTAGGATTTGATGGTATTCGGTATATCAAAAGCTGATTTTAGTACAATGCTGCTTTGATTTTTGAAATCAACCTCTATAATATAGTACATTTGTTCTCTATGAAGAGTTAATATAGTACATTTGTATTTATTGAGGAAAAAATACTATAGGAAAGTAGGTCTTTCATCTTTGCCAATAGTGTACCTTCGGATCATTATTGCAAAGCAAAACTGGAGTATCTACCTAGCTCTCTAGCGATCTACTTGGAAAAAGAAATCAAACACCGAATCTCAAAGCGACATCACCATTATTTTTGTGCCCACTACTCAAATACTTTGAATAACCAGTCTCTCTTTATACAAGAACTCATTCACCAAGGGACCAGTGAAAAGGGAGTTATTATCACTTTTGGGTTCTACAGATAATCGACCTCAATAGACAGATAAGAATCCAATTTGTATCTATAAATTATTGATTTGCTTCAAGCAAACCGGATCTTTCAGAAATAATAATTGTCATGGATAGAGAGAGGAGCAGTATTTTTCCTGAAATGTCAAACGGGTATAGATTAGGAGGGGTCAAGCGCTTAACATTTTTTTTTACTAATATTACAATACCTTCAGAAATAAATAATGCATTGTTTTGAGTGTGCTCAGAACTTATTTTTCGAAATCCGGCAATAATGGGGCTCATTTTAAAAGAATCGCGACCTAAATTTCTCAAATGGCTTAGCGGCAATAATGAAAATTGTGCTAAGACCATCCGCATATAACTAATCAGTTATTTTTTATTCTGTTATTTACGAGTAATAAAGCTTTAATAGATACATTTCAGGAGTATGAATAATGTGTCAGTTCTCTTAGATCGCTTCTAAATAAATTATATTCGTTCCTTTTAATAGAATTCATCAAGGACTTTGAAATTTTTTTCCAACAACCCCTGGATTCATGCTATCTTCTAAAATCAACTCTCTCAGAACCGACAGGAGAAGTCCTCTCGATTCATTTCTAAACCGTATTTTTACCAATCGCGTAATATCTTTATCTCAAACAACAAAGGTGGGATTGGTGCGGAAATTTCGAAGCATAAAGATGAGCTAAGGCATTATAGAGATAGCCAAGAAAGAAAACTTAGCCAATTAAGAACCCTTTCTCCAAGTTCCACAGCGAATAATGGTTTAAAAATCGGCCGAGGAGATGTAACTTACAAATGCACCCATTTTTTTCCCTAAAACCATATTGCAGTATGAACTCGACAAATATATTAATCGACACTCTCCAAAAAGAGACCGGCTAAACGCGACGAATTTAGGCCACTTTTCAATTTTTCATGTAAGCTGACATCAGCTTGAATATGTCTAACATATGGATTTAATTAATCCAAAGTACCCTGAAGGAAAAACCACTTCTCTTACTACTAAGAAAGGTCAAGTAAATAAATTATTACAATGGCTGTGATCGAAAATCGTAAAGCATTCTATAGATTGGAGCTCTAATTCTAAAAGCCTTGCAACTACGATTGGATTCGACTCGCAATGGAAAACACATAAAGTGAAATTTATTGCAATTGATGATGATGTTCTAACTCATGCTAAAGAGAGCAGATACGAAAGATTTTAAGTCGTTATTTCCTTCAAGAGAGCCCAGCAATCTCACCGTTACCACAAATCACACAGATTTTTCAGAAAGAGGATACTTTACCCCAGGTTCAGAACTGAGTCCTTTGGTCGGTTCCAAGAGCAGCATTACTCGAGAAAGAAAGTAATTATCTTCAATAATAAGCTTTTAAAGTTTCATTTCAAGTATATTTGAATCCTCCAAAGAACGATTTCAGAGACTAGAAATAAATACTCAAAAATCAAGAAATTCTCCTTCTAAGCAAGCAACCCATGGAAGTTGCTTCTTTGCACAGCCACCAAGCCCAAGCACAATTTTTGGAAATTCATCTCGCAATGGAGGTGAATTACCCAAAAAGGGAAAGACTCAGAGCATCAGCTTCTTTGGAAACACAGATCATTCTGCTCAAAGGAACCTTTTTGAGAGCCTCAAGGGCAATAGAAGAGAGCAATCTAAGAGCAATGTCTCTAATTTCACAACGACACAGGCAGCCAGAAGCAATACTCAGCAGGACGCGGCGAGTCCGATAAAGGTTTTCACTGATAGCTCTTTCTCAGCGAAGAAAGACACGCTTCAGCGATCTTTCAGCTGCTCATTTCAAGGAAATCTATTTAATGACTCTTTTGCCCAGCCAGTAAAGCAACAAAATGGAATCAACCGGAGAAGAGAGTCAAATTTTGAAGTAATTGCACAAGTAAGATCGAAATATTACTAGGCGAGTCTCAAAAGAGAGGAATAAGATGTTTTTGATATGAGCCTTTTCAAAGAAAAATTGGCGATGTAATGATTTTATTCTCTTTAATTTTCGTTGTATCAGCAGTTATTAAATTGACTTCTGAGTTTCGCAACCTTCATATAACTTTGAGATCATCTTTCGTACGTAACAAATATTCACAATTATATCTTTATTGCATCGTTAAAGTTAAATTTATGGAAGTCCGTTTTCTCGAGGTAGCTTGATATAGTGCATAACTATTTTACAATTTTTTTGAAAGAAACATAATTATCATTTGGCTAGTTTGTGCCCCCTTGTTGTAACGAAATTAATGTTAATTCATTGTCAAACCTATTGCCATAATAATTATGAGAATATCTAAAATTTCCGCTTCATCTCATAGCTAAGAGTTTTTCATAAGTCACATAAAAAGCAGATCTTGGGAATTAACATTAGTGATTGCTTAAACTTTCGAAACTATCGTGCCTCACTGCTATTTCATTCATCAACAAAACAAATAGGGATATTTCCAAATTGCTACGTTCCTCATATGATGAGCATCGATATTATCAATAAAATACATAATATAAATCCACCGAGTCTTTCTCCTGAAGAGTCGATAATCGCGCGTAAGCTATCAGTGATACGCGCACTCGTGTTCACGCACTCTTTGTCATAGGCAAAAAAGTCTGTAGGACAGCTTGAACCGCAAGTGCCGTTAGGCAATAAGAAATATCCAGATATGCACTCCGTGCAACTTCCCACGTCATTAGGACACTGCTGGCAGAATGTCGTATCTACATTTGAACCTTAGAAATCGTTAATAATCAATCAAATGCTTGTTAAGGCAATAAAAAAATACAGACGCAATTTCCATTGAGAATTATATGATTTTCAGGACATCCATAACTGCAAGTTTCGTTAATGAACTGGTAGCCAGAGATACATGAAGTGCAAGTTGTTGTCGATGAGCATGTCGCGCATCCCTCAGGACAGCCTATAAGAAAAACGTGAGGATGGTCTTTGAGTAAATTTATTTTTACACATGCCGTTATAAAGAATTCGTGGAGGATAGCACTCAGTGCAATGGGTAGAAGTGTCCTTGCAATTTTTGCAGTTAGAATCGCATGCTTTTAGTGGTTGCAACATTAGCATTGAGAATTCAAACAAAATTACGCAAGCATTCCGTATCCTGAGTCACATAGGTGGATGTCGTGCAATGGCTGCAATACTCAGCGCTAAAGCAGTAATCGCAGTTGATCCCACAGCCTATTTCAATAAATTACACAAATGCTTTTGGAAAAGGTACTGACTCGTGCAGGTCGGGGTTGTACTTGCAAAGGTATCTGCATAGTACTTTCCGCCACAGGTTTTACAAACTTGATTCACTGAATAGATGCAGAGAGGCGTGGATTGGCCTAATTATGGCTGTGATTGATAGTTCATGCGTTGAAAGCGTACATTCGTAATTCTTCACACTTAATATGTTGCTATCTGAGCAAGAAGTACAAAAATCAGATTGACCTTGACAAGTGGCACAATTTGTCGAGCAGTCTAGTAACAATGACATTATTCGCTTTCCTGAATCGATTTTTGAATGAATTACCCCCACAAGTTCCATCTGCTTTAAGATATTGCGTTGCCGTGCAAGTACAAGATGTCCCACATGAATTGCAACTGTAAGGATCATTACATTGCTCACAGCTTCCTTGGCAACCTTTTATTTATAGGGGGAAAAAAATAATTCGTTTCAGGTGATTACAATCATTGTTTACTTGCGCAGTCTCTCACAGAATATTTAGCATCATAAGCATGTCTAGAGCCGCAGACTTTTTCCAAGCAGGTACTATTCTCAGTGTTTGAATGGATTGTAAGATTGCATCCTTCAACCGAGCAGAGAGTAGGTGAAGTGCTGCTGTCTACAGATACTCCGCCTCCTCCGTAGTGATAATTGAACCACATCATCTTCACTGGAGCAGCACAACCAATATCACCAACAATTATTTCGTCAGCAGCGGAAGTAGGATAGTAGTTGACAGGTTTTTCAGGTGAAAAGACTTTCGATTCGCCATTTATATCGCAATAGTAACTCCCGCTCACAGTAACAGGGAAACATGAAATAGCAATGGTATTCCAAACGTTTTCTGGTTCTAAGGTCACCCCGGTGTCAAAAGTAAACCATAAAATTTGCAAAATGAGGCTTTGGTTGTTGGCATAGCCTATGCTGTAGAGAGGGAGCATCGTTGACTTAGGAAGAAGAGAGCAACATTAACTATTTTTCAATTCAAAATTGATAGCATTACATCAAATCTGCTGAATATGACATTGTAGGAGCAGTTGGAAGGAAGAGTCGTGCTATAGATCGCTTTGAATTTGAGTGCTATTGTGAAACTAACGTGAGGTTTGGGCTGATAGACATTTGGTGAAGTAATCGGAACAAAGTTCAGAACAGAGGCTGTCCAATCAATCACATACCCCTCCTATTATACGAAATGATAAGCGAGTCTTTTCAATCGCATTACATCAAAATTGATTCTCGGTTGATAGGCTTGAGAGTACTGCGCGTAGGTCTTTTCAGTAATTGCATCGATAATACTACCATTATCTGCTGTCCATTGACTTGCAACCCAGTAAATAATTGGGAATCCTAGTAGTTTCCATGCGAACTTTAACCATGATTATGCTGCAAAGAATTCTTACCGGTGTCAGCAGATAAGAAAGATCCCAAACTCAGAGTGTTGTTATCCACAAACAAATTTGAATAGATATAAAAGCTCTCAACTGTAAATATGGATGAAGTGCTTGTAGGATCCCCTCCGACGTATATTTTGAGATCGTTTGTGTATTCCCAATTGTAGCCAGAGTCGAATGTTTCTGTCGTTTCATGAGTTAAGTAGATGATCTCTTTTCCGTATTCATATAGGTAAACTGAAGCATTATTCTGAGCATAGTCGATCGTGAATAGCGTCCAATACCAAGTGCCCGCTGTAAGCTATACGATGAGTATGTTTGCCATTAGATATGGTGGTCAATTAATGTAGTTACTGTAATTTTTATGCTGTTTGTAAGAGTGATATTTTGTGAGTCGCTTGTTGGAACGATAACTCTGAATTCAGGAACGGAAGGATTTAGCTGTATCAGTGTTCGGTAGGCCTCAAGAGCATTTGAAGACCTGAATTATGCGAAAATCATGAACAAAAAAGCGACAAAAAGGCTCGTACGAAGTTGATTGGTTCACACTGACTATGGTTTGATAATCTGCTGAGCTTGAAGCATTGTAGTACCACCAGAATGAGAAAGTCAGAGTTTTCACACTTCCGCTTTGCACTGAAATAATGAATTATTGCTCAAGTGACTGCCTTGGCAGCTGGGTTACGTGAGGTAGGAAGGGCTGGTGTGGTAGTTGCATCAAATGTTAGATAGGGTGTGGTAGAATTGCTTGAAAAACTGTTAACAAGTATCTTTCCATTGCATGCTGTGAAACCAAAACAATTACTTAGGGCAAAATTGAGGTGGTACCTTGCGAGCTTGCTGGAATCAAAACTAATGAGCTGATTCCTATGAATAGTAGTAGAAAATGGCTTTGAATATGCATCGAGCTGCCGATTGTTTTAAGTAATATTATCGTTTTTATATTTGTTATGGAAAATTTCTTACAAAACAATTTATTTTTTTCTACGATACCGGAACGGTCAACAGAACTTCGGAGAGAGTTATTAGTTCTTTTCAAACTGCCCATCCATTGAGATAGAGCAGAAAATTCTTTCAATGCCCGCTCAAATTAAGATAGTAGAAGTTTAATGCTGGAACTCATCACTCAACCACACTGATTGAAAAGCTTGTTTTTGTGATTTCTTATTTATCGACTGATGTCAAGATTCGATGATTTCAACTTTTCAGTTGAGGATACAGCATGCACCCGAATATAAGTCCTCAGAACGATTGTTTTACACAGAAATATTGCTCTCTTCTTCTCCTATGGTAAAATACGAGCAAAATTGGTACGGGATAGAGAGGGCATTATTATTCACAATGCAAGATATTCCTTTAGGAGAATTTTATCTCAGTAAATCCATATATTCAGCAGCTTTAGAATTAGCCTTCATATGTTTGAATGAAGAGAAGAAAAAAATTGGAAATTCCTTGTGGCTTCAATGACCTTTCTTCCAATCAGACATTTTGCAAAAATAGTTCAGCAAATCAGATAAAATAGTTAATGATAACGGAGGAAAAATGCTATGAAATCGGCCAGAAAATATATTGGATGAACTTCCCAACTGACACCACCTCAGTCAAAAGACCAACATTTCCTATGAGACAAAATCGCACATTTAGATATTTAATTCCTATTTAAAAAATATTTACTCTTAATCTCACGGCTAACAATAAATGAAAAGCATTTTCACTCTTACCCATAAGCTTGCCTCCAACAAGTCTTTATACCAGATACCTTTAAGAAATTTTGCAAGATCTAAACCCTCAAAGCCGCATGGCGCACCTATCTCTCAAAATGAACTAGCTGATTTGGTACATTGTCACATCAAAGACATTAAATAACTTCCTTTACCATAGCTTGCAGAAGTGAGCAAGTCCGAGTTCGGCAAAAAATTCCAAGAAGAAATGCAGTCTCATATCGAGAGCGGGGGTAAAAGACTCTTATTTCCTCAACAAATCTCATCTCATTTCAACAACACAGCCATTCCATTAGCCCAAAAGAAAGGAGCAGATATGAACATCGGTGAAATTATGAGCAAATTCAGGTATCCTGCTATTCTTTTAACGCTCTCCTAACGATGTGTAGTCCAGAGGTATTACAGCTCTTTGATAAAGAGATTGAAGCTATGAAAGAACAAAGTCCCGATAAACTGGAAAAATTAATGAAGGAAGTAGATAAATTTGGGAAGACGCTCCAGGCGGAAATAGATAAAGACATGAAAAAAAGTGGTGCGACACAAAGTTCAACAGAAATCAATACTCCGCTTGATGAGGCCTCAATGAAAAGTGGCAAAGAGCAAGTCAACAAAATTTTTTCGAAAACTGATTCCAGCAATTTGGGACGATCTGCGAAAAAGAACACTCGATTCCCAGATTCCAAAAAATAAGTAGGAGACGATTTTTGTTGTATTGTATCACCATAAGAGTTTTAAGTAGAGAATTATCTGATACACAATAGGAATTGCATGCCTTTTGTTGAAAAATATTTCATTGATAGTTGTCAAATCTCACTGCAAAATAGTTATTAGAGGAATTTAGCTTGGAGTTAGTTCGCAGAAATTTTGCTTTACTTTGAATTGAACAGGAAGCACCTGTATTTAAATTAACGAATTTTGAAAAAATGGACCGGTCTTATTGCTTGAGAGTATCTTAAATACAGATATTCTTCAGTTATTCCCACGTACAATTCAAAAGGGTGGTGTGTGCTGAGTTCATAATATACTTACAGTTGTTTGATTATTTGGATTTACAGTCAAATTTATTTCATTATGCTCGCAAACAAATACTTTCTCAGAGTAAAATGGTATGATGAAATATATTGTTATACTTCAAGCATTCCAAGAGAAAATAGTAATTTTATCTGGGTGTCGACTCCTTATCACAGCATTAAAGCATATCATAATTTTCTATAGCTTTCACTATACTATACTATTCGAAGATAAAATAACTAGTTTCTAGTTTTATTATTGAAATCAGGAGACCTGATTCGATTTTTCAAGCAAACAGAGTACAAAACTAACAGACTTTTATTTGTTTAAAATTTGTCAAACTTTTCATGATTTTACACATCTGAGTATTAAGTTTCCAGATATAACAGAATTCCCATTACCGACAAATAGAATGATGTAGGACTTAGGACAAGTGCAAAAAATACCGCTACTTTTTCTTTTTCAATAAGTCGAACAATTACTCAAATTCCACTAATTTCCATTTTAGATTTATTTTCTGTTTTCTGATATTGATAGACCTCCTACACAAATGCTTGGGAGTTATTCATATTACCACTCAAAAACTCTACGAAGAGGTCTTTAAACCAGAAAACACGATAATCTTATGATTCTGTGAGAGCCTTTTAATTTTTTTTACCTTGCATTTTGGAATATTTATTATAAACAGATTCAAAATTTTGATTTTATTAGTGATGAGAATTATCCTTTCAAGTTTACTTTAATGTTGAATATAAATCAATAAAATCACTACGAGAAATTGTTGTAACTATGAGGTTCAAATGCCATTTAATACATATCTTTACTAGTCATTCGCCTGTTAAGGCAGATCTATGCAGTCTTAATTAATACCTAACAAGTACAATATCTAATAGTAAAATCTATGTAATTCGAACCGTTATTCGATGTCCTTATTTTCTTCAACGTCCTTCAGTATCTGCTCTTCAATTGCATCTTTGATATCATTATTAAACTAAGAAAGAAGATTGAACACCAAAATCTATTGAAGCATTTTCTTTACCGAAACTTGCTCTGAATGAATAGGCTTAAGCCTATAAGGGGCTTTACTAAAATAACTTTGTCTAGAATATCTCTGCTTTCTTCATAAGAAACAAACTTTATCGAAGTTTCTTTACATGAGAATGAGCTGAAGCTTTTGTGCTGATAATGCTCCGATTTGAAGCTAATTGCGCGTCAGTTGTTTTCAGTTGAGGCAGTCTCAACGGTTTTGTTATTTTGGGCTGAAACGACGATTGCCGCTCATTGTTTTTCAACTTCGGTGTGTTTATCAGAGATGTAACTTTAGTTGTTGATTGGCTGCCTTCCGTAATTTTTTCAGTTTTTGGAACTTCTTCACTATTAGCAGCATCAAGGATTAGCGTGCGTTCTACTATGATGAAATTACAATTTTCCTCTTCAAGGGAAATGTTACTATTGCTTTCAATCACCTGAGGATGAGAATTTCCTCTGATTCGGTGAGGGGTCCAGGAGTGGTGAGAATTTTCTTTTGGCACCTTATTATTCAGGAAAGAAAACCAATATTGCGCTTCTAACTTTTTCCTTTCTTTCAGGTCTTCCAAATATCTTGCCCTACTCTAGAAGAAAAGAAAAGTAAAGATCATCAGGCTCAAACACTTTTAATATTTGGTGTCTACCTCAATGGCGACTTGTTGCTTTTCAATTTGGCTAAGATTCCGTTTCTGGATCTCTACTCTTGTATCCTTAATCCGGTTTTCGAGTTTCTTGATTCGCGAGATCCTTCAAGTGACATTGTGAGCATTGATATATTTGTTTTCAGGTTTGTTTATACCTCTCCTCAATAGAAAGAGCGTCTCGAATCCTAACTATCTTTTTGGTTGGCTCGATTGGACTCTCTCGATTAGTAGATTTTTCAGCCATTTTGCGCTGTTTAAGCTTTCGTTTCTCTGCTAGATACGCTTCAAAAGTATACATTTTCGGAGAAATGCTCTAGAGAGATGTTAAAAGTGGACTACTTCACTCGAGTTACATTAGCATAAGGTCTCCAGTGAATTCGAGGTTCATCTTGTATCCACCATGGATCTTCATCCATCGTTCTGACTGATTAATTCAACATAAAATTTGTTTTTATTTACTTTTTTAATGACAAACATGATTACTTTTGCGTCAGAATAATTCATGAATTCGATCCCATGAGACTCTCAAATTACGTTGCTTCTGTCTCATAACCCGTACTTTTCAAGTCTGAAATTCAGTTCTCATTTATTTTTTTCACTCTTGCTAATCTCTTTTGCTCCATCCGCAGTAGCAGCAATTCACAACAAAAAAAAATTGTTACTGTGGCAGATCTTCTAAAAATGTCTTCCTAGAGCATGCTTCCAGGTGTAATGCTGACCTTATGATATCAAGTTGTTTTCGAATCTCAACAAATATTAATATCAATTGGACTTAATAAGCTTTTAGGGCTAATTCATCTCTCAATATCAAGATTTAGTTCGAAACAGCATGAAATGTGAGGATCTCCTCTTGTTATTATTCGATTCACACCCTACTACGAAACCAAGCGTTGATTACCCCCATCTATACCTTATTTACCTAAAATTTATAATAAAAAGCATCCACATTTATTTTCTGACATCTTTTTGAAGGAATATGAAGATAATGATTATATACAATTCATCACACTAAATTCGATATGTCTAAGGTTTTCCTTCATCAAGAATCTTTTCAAATTGTTCTTTAAATTCCTGACATGCTTCCTCTTTCTCAAACTTGAAACATCAAAAATCAAACAAAGACCTGGAAACATCATTACCATCAGCTTAATCACATCTGGCTTTAATTTTTTTTCTTCTGTTCCCTCCGCTGTAGTCGATGATAATGCCACTAATTTGAGACTGTCAAGTTTATTCGGGAAGATAGGTTTGGGCTTCGAGATTGCCTTCGTCAGCACTCCTTGATATCTCACCTTCTTACTTTGATCTCTGGATGCCAGTTAAATGCCTTCATTTCAATTATTCACGAATTACCTAAAAATGAAGCACAAAGCGCCAGTATCCAACGCTTTCTCAACATTCGCTGTTCCAGTCATCGCTTCGTCGTTATTAACTTTGAATTTCAGCACTTTTTTCTATAATTGAGGGGAAAAAAAATTATGTAAAACCGCGAACATAGTGGATTTTCTCACTGAAAAGAGTTTTTCGGTTGTCTTCTCATAAGTATATTTCATTTCAGTCTCACCAGCTTCATGCTCGGAGCTTTGATTGCTCACACGATCATCATCATCACCTTCGCCGTCCTCATCTATCAAAGAATAAAGCGCAATTCTTCTGCGAGTTAAATACCATCCTCGTCGCTATCTTTGCCTTGCTTCGAAAAATCTAAAGGACCAGTTTGTTTAGAAAAATCCAAAGGAGCGGATTTCAGAGCTTCATCAAAGCTCTTAACACCAGACAATGTTTGAGCAGTTAACCCGGAAAAGATTCCCGCTAAATAAATCAAAGGTTGTTATTACAATTGTTGAATATTATTGGCATGATACTTGATAAATTTAGAGATGCAGTTGTATTTGGTTCTAGCTTGCTTGGTTCGTTTGGCTTTGTGAAAACATCAAATATTCCGAGTTTAGAAGTCGTAGGACCTGATGCCTGGAATAATGGCTGGGAAGCTAATCCGGAAAAGATGCCGCTAGCTTGTGGAGCAGACGCGCCAAACAAGGATGCTCCAATTTGCTGAGGTTTACTTGCTTCACTTGAGGGTTGAGTCCCAGTGATACTTTCGCCAGTGGTTCCAGCTAGAAGATTTCCAAAGAGGCCGCTAGTTTGAGGTTTCGCGGCTTCAGTTTCTACTTTGCTTGGAGTTGTTTCAGTGGCGGTACTTGATATTAGATTTGAGAAAAGTCCAGATTGTGGTTTGCTTTCATTCTTTTCGGTTTCAATTTTTTCACTCGCATTCGTTGTGGGGTTCAATGGAATGTTACCAAATAAGGAAGCTCCAGCCGATTGAGGCTTTGTTTCTTCACCAGCGGGTTGAGTTCCAATTAAACTTGAACCAGTGGCTCCCGTCAATAGACCTGAGAAGAGTCCACCAGTCTGAGGTTTCGCTGGCTCAGGCTCAATTTTATCACCTGTGGTCGGAGACACATTCGATGGAATATTACCAAATAAGGATGCTCCAGCCGATTGAGGCTTTGGCTCTTCATTGATTGAGGTTGAATCTGCAGGTTGATTATTCAAATTACCAAACAAACCGCTGGAAGAAGGTGCCTTATCGGTTGTACCTGCCGTAAGGCTTGAGAAAAGGCCGGTTTTTGGCTCGGTCTTTTCAGCTTGTTCAGTTTCGATTTTTTCATCCGCATTGACAGTCGATTTCACAGGTGCATTCCCAAATAAAGATGCTCCAACTGGTTGAGGTTTTGTTTCTTCGCCCGCGGATTGGGTTCCAATTAAACTTGAACCAGTGGTTCCCGTCAATAGACCTGAGAAGAGTCCACCAGTCTGAGGTTTCGCTGGCTCAGGCTCAATTTTATCACCTGCGATTGTCGACACATTCGATGGAATATTACCAAATAAGGAAGCTCCAGCCGAATGCTTTGGCTCTTCATTGATTGAGGTTGTCTCTGCAGGTTGATTATTCAAATTACCAAACAAACCGATGGAAGAAGGTCCCTTCTCGGTTGTACCTGCCGTAAGGCTTGAGAAAAGTCCGGCTTTTGGCTCAGTCTTTTCAGTTTCAACTTTGTTACTCTCCTTTGCTGATGTATTCAAAGGCACATTTCCAAATAGTGACGCCCCAGATGATTGAGGTTTGGTTTCTTCACCCTTTGATTGAGTTCCAAGTAAGCCTGTTCCAGGAGTTCCAGTTAAAAGACCGAAAAGTCCACCAGTCTGAGGTTTAGTGGGCTCATTTTCGCTTTTGTTTACGGTTGGCTCAGTTGAGGAAACTGCATCTGTAACTCCTGCCTGGATGTTAGAGAAAAGTCCAGCTTTTAGTTCAGTCTTTTCAGTTTGTTCAGTTTCAATTTTGTTACTCTCTTTTGCTGATGTATTCAAAGGCACATTTCCAAATAGTGACGCCCCAGATGATTGAGGTGTTGTTTCTTCAACCTTTGATTGAGTTCCAAGTAAGCCTGTTCCAGAAGTTCCAGTCAACGGACCTCCGAAAAGTCCACCCGTCTTCGGTTGTTCAGGCTCATTTTCACTTTTGCCAAGGGCTGTTTCCCCAGAAGGGGCTGTATTTGTATTTGCTGCCACGAGATTTGAAAATAGTCCACCTTGTTGAGGCTTTGCTTCGGCACTTTTCTTTGGTGAGGTATCGTTCTGACTTGCAATCTCTGTTGATTTTTCAGCTACTAGCTTTGAAAATAATCCTGTTGGATTAGCACTAGCAGTAGAAGCGGTAGGCTGATCAGTTTTGCTTTCAGGTAACAATGGCTTTTCTACCGGTTGACTCAAGCCCGAGAAGAGACTACTTGCAGGCAGAGGGTTTATGACTACTTCCGGTTTTGATGTTAATTGGACTGGCTGAGCTAAGTTCGAGGTAAGAGAACTGGATGCCTGAGCTGACCCAAATAGAGAACTCGATGGCTGTTGAGATGTTTCTGTCGTCTCAGCTTTTTGCGTTGTCAAATTACCAAAGAGGGAACTACTAACTGGTTTCAGAGATACATCCGCGCTTGGATTTAATCCAGCATTTCCGAATAGTGATGCTCCACCAAAGCTCGCGCTATTGTTTGGTGCAGAATCGGTTTGACTAGTCTGTAGAGGAGTAGTTGTTGCAAGGAGAGAACTAATCTGAGGTTTAGGCTCAACGGTCTGCTTTTCTTCTGTGAACAATGGTTTTGGCATCTGGGAAGTCGCCTGCATGTTGGACAGAGACGATAAACCGCCAAACAAGGGCTGGGCTGGCGTGCCTTGAGGACTTTTAGGCTGAGATGCTAGTAATCCACCCTGTGCTAAGAGTGAAGACGTTGGTTGCGTATTTTGAAACAATCCCAAGGTACTCGAGCCCAAAGGAGTCAGCGACGATTTGGATTCTTCAAGGCTCACAGGCATCAAAAGACTTTTTGGAGGTTCTGATTCTTTCGCTTTCGTCGTTAATTGAGTGAATAAACCCTGACTCTTCACCGGTTCAGAGGATTCTTTTGGTTTTTCAGCAAGAGCCTCCTTATTTGGCATCAGCGAACCAAACAAACCTCCCCCAGTCTGAATCGGTTCAGGAACATCTTTTGATTTTTCTGTTGCCAATTGCTGGCTTGTGAGAAGCCCACCACTAAACAAACCTCTTGACTGAGGTACCTCATTAGGCTCTCTTGATTTTTCTCTTGCTAACCCGGTTACTCCTCCCAACCCACCGAATAAAGTGTTACTTGGCTTCGGCGCTTCTTTGAATTTATCGAATTGCGATCCTCCACCAATCCCCATAAATCCAAGCTGTTGAGCTTTCATATAGGAATCTTCTAACGGGAGCTTTGTATCATCAACAGGTGTTTCCTTCATTCCCAAGAGTTTCCAAGCTAATACTTTTTTCTTGTGGCTCTCAGCGCTCTTCCTCCTTTTCTCGAATAACTTGCCTACAAGAGCCTGCTTTCTCGACACGACTAAAAACTTGTTCATACAAATCTTATTAAACCAAGTAAAATACTTTCCTCCAGAGACAGATTGCCGGTCAGCGAATGTTGATTGGAAAACGATTTTGGGGTTATTGTCATTTCTTTGATATGATAAAGCTGCCCTTCTTCTTCTCCATTGCTTTCAGAACTAACCCTGAGTGTCGAATTGTCAAATAACTTCAAGTCTGGGAACATTGGCTCTGTAAAATATCCTAAGTAGACTTTCCCAGCACTTTGCTTCGCCTTTTCTTTCATATATTTCTTTGAAATTTTGCACAGTCAGGACAACTCTCTTGGAAATAAGTTTTCAAATTACATCTCTGCCAGGAGAAGGACCAATTCTGTAATCCATAAGAGCTTCTCTTTTGCTAGTGTTTCTTTCTTGCTCAGAACTATGCCCGAAAATTTGTTATCAATTCGCACTGCCGTAAAATACCTGAAGTAGCTGCTCCATGAGTATTCCTAAGGTTTTGATATGTTTATAATTGCAAAATCGAAAAATTGCTTTACTGATTCGCTAATTTTGACTTTTTTCGATGGCTCTGATCCATTGTATCCCTAGCAATGCGATAAATAGGGATGAGGGAAAACAATGTTACTTCTTGTGAAACTGGTGCGTTTGGAATCTCGACTTCTTGCATGATTGTAACAATGACGAAGTCTGCTTTTAAGATATTTTCGATTTAATAAAAACAAAACCTTCAATCATTCTGAAATAAGTCCCAATAAATTAGCCGCTCGAATACATTGGCAAGATTTTCCTTAACTAATAAATATTTTCAGATTGTCTCTTTGAATTTCCGTTGGTTCTTTCCCTTTCGCTTCTATATTGCTAACCTATCTCAAGTTAATCCCTCTTTATGACTCCATACTATGCATTTGAAAGCTATTTTGTCATTTCTTAGAATCGTCATTAAGCACTATAGATACGATACAGATAGCAATACAAGGAGATGCCACAAAATGCAGCTGATAATAAAAATTTCAGAAAAAATGGTCAAAATCTAAAAGTGGTCGTTTGCTATCTATGCCTCAAGATGTTCTTGGTGTTCCCTCCTATCCACATGGCGGAAAAACCTTTATGTTTACTGTCCTTCAGGTACAGGATTCGCGCTGACTTGATCATCTGATAAATCTATTTGGTCATTATCAGAAAGCACAATATCTGGAATCCTCCCAGCAGCTTTATCTTCAAGGTATTTCTTATATTGCTCTGAGTTTTTCAATTGGTGGAGAGCTACTCTAGTCTGTCTCTTTTTGATTTCTTCGTATTTCTCAGCAGGAATCTTAAAGTTATAGCTCGTTCTTTTTATTACATTCTGGGTTCGGGTTTTTAAGACTGTCAAGATCACCATAAAAACAATTAATGCCAGAATAGTATAGGTTAACGTATGGAAGATACGAGACGGATGAGAGCTGGCGTATTTTTCCAAATAATCTCTGAAATCAAGGCTGCGAACTGAAAATACTCCGGTTGAATACAAGTCATGGAGAATTGCTAGCGTCACTGAGACGAATACCAGGATAAGCAGTTGCTTGGCTTCGTATGGCGACATCTTTATTCACTTGCACTTTCGTTAACGATTTTGGTTTGTGTAATTTAAATGAAAATTTTGAATTTGTGCGGTTTCCTATTGTCTAAGCTCTTGATTAATAGTATCACACATCAATTGCTATAATTATTGCCTGAATCTTCAAAAAGATACTGTATAGATGTGATTCCTCACTTTTTCTGGGTTAGATGAGTTACAAGGAGAAAATTTGACTACTCTATTGAATGAAATAATAGAAAGTTCTTTTTAATGAGATTTTCATGAAAGGTGTGCTTTAACGAGTGATTTTTGCCTTTAGATGTCCCTGAAAACGAAGGGAGCCAATAGGGCTAGAATTAGGGACTTTACAAATTACAGCTACCAATGGCCTATTTTCGAGTACATTCGAAATTCTGAGTATATACTCAAATTAAACTATTATTCACACCTTCAACAAAAATATGCAAGCGAGCAACAGAGGTAGAATTCTGAAAGAATTCCAAGATTTCAACAAGAACGTGAGCTTACTCCCTCTCTCGTACTCTGGGTCTAAGAAAATGCTGTTTAGGCTGAAGCTAGCAATATACAGATTAGTTTAGTTGACGAAGACATTAACCATTGGAAAGGAATCATCACAGGCCCGGTATGTTTTCATGATCAATGGCAGGTCTCTTATCCTACACTTCAATATTCAGAAAGATACTCCTTATGAAGGCGGATATTTCCAAGTCGATATTCAATTACCACCAGAATACCCTTACAAACCCCCAAAAGTAAGCTCTTGTCCCCTTCAGTGTCAATAAATAAACCATGTTTCCCATTGATAGATGAAGTTTGATACGAAAATCTGGCACCCAAATATTTCGAGTCAGACTGGAGCAATCTGCTTGGATATTTTAAAGAATGAATGGAGTCCAGCTCTCTCAATTCGAACGGCTCTACTATCTCTCCAGGCGTTAATGTGCTCCCCTGAACCAGGTATCGTGTCGCGTACTAGCAGGTCGCTCTAACTTAAGAATAGATGATCCACAGGACGCTGTTGTTGCTTCGGAATACAAATCGGATAAGAAAAAATTCACGGCTACAGCGAAGTAAGAGAAAAAATTCTTTAAAACATGGAGAGTGATAATGTGCCTCATGTAGATCTTGGACAGAGGAATATGCCAGTCCTAAGAAGCAAGAAGAGAAAATAAATACTCTTGCCGAAATGGGCTTTGATAAAGCGAAAATAAAGGTACTTAGCTTCTCAAAAAAACAAACAATGAACAACTGTTTTTGCTTGATATAGGAAGCGTTGATGAAATCCAATTGGGATGTTGAAACAGCATTGAACAGCTTAATGTCATAAAAGAACCACACCCAATCAGATTCCGCGGAATATTCAGAGCAGATATGTGCTTCATGAAACCATTATTCGTCAACTGGTCCTCATTCTTTTATTCAAATAATATATCTAATCTAGAGACTATTGTACCATTTGTAGAATCTCCTCATTCTTGCTCTTCGCAAATAAAACAGTGTATATGTAGTTTCAGCCATCTAGCTTAATACTCATCACCTCCCTACTCTCTCACGCTGCTAAAATATTATTCTACTGTAATTATTTGAATATTTCATTCAAATCCACCTCATAGCAATGGGGAAAAAATACTTAGGCAAAGTTGACTTAATATACTCCATTAACTTATAGGAGAATTCTAAGGTTTTTTTTTCAATTTGAAAATGAAATCATTCCACAGATAGATGGTGTAATGCTGGTTCTTTTTTTTTATTTATTCTGGGAAGGTAGAACAAGTAAATATCTTTCGTGAATGAAGAAATGAAACAGTTCTTTTCAAATCAAACAGAGTGAAGAGGTCAAATGTAACTCACTTGAGAAATAAGGAATTACCAAAAACAACTAAAATTCATTACAAATCAGCTATAGTATGGAGCATAAATAATGGGGTTAGGTGATTGCTGAATGTTCTAGCACAGACCCAGAGAAAAAATGTTACAAGGTTTGCTGTTCTAATAGCTACAGTGATCAACTAACGAAGCAGAAAAGGCCTCGACTTCCACCTTCACACTCGAGAAAATTTCTCTTAGTTGAAAAGTACCAGATTTAAATTCTCACTCGCATACACACGCCCTTAACAAGCAAGAGAATGAAAGACAAGACCCAAGAAAGGCAAAGAGTTCAATTTATGCAAAAATTATTCGCCTCAGTATCCTTGTTGGCACTCACAAATTAAATAATTGCTTCAAAATGATTTACCGCGAAATTCCTCGCGTTCTTTGAGCCATTAGCAGCAGTTCCTCCCAGAAGACACATCAGAGCTCGCGTCTTTGAGAGCAGTGTTTTCTTGTTTCGTATCCTCTGGCTTAGCTTTACGAACTCGAGTCAAACTATCCAAAGCAATTGTCTTAAACGCCTCCCTGACATTATATCCAAGCTTAGAACTAGTTTCAACAAAAGGAAGCCCGTTCTCTCTGGCGTATTCTTCTAAAGTCTCAACAGTTTCTTTTCGTACTTCAGCATCATTTTTTGTTCCTATAATCATCATCCCACACCTCTTTCCAGCGTTCTCTTCAACCTCTTTCCTCCAAAAATCGATTTTTGCTTTCTCAACAGTTGACGTCAGGTCGAAGCAAAGCAGCGCACCGTCAGATCCGAGATACAAATTTTTATTGATTGCTTGATATTTCTCTTGTCCTGCAGTATCCCAAACGTTAAGTTTGATTATTTTCCCGTCGGGTCCAGCGATTTTGATAGAAATGAAATCGAAACCTATTTGCATAGTAGAGAAAGTTTAGAAAGGCTTGATAAAAATGTACTACCTATTGTTTTCTCAGAATTCTCAAGAATTTCGAGAAAGCTCTCTTGCTTTTGAGATACTATCGCTGAATATACTTGAATCAAACAGCTTTTCCCAACGCCAGAGTCCCCAAGCACAATAATCTTAAGGCTCAAACTAGGAGTATCGCTCTTCTCGCTCATATGGTTCTATTTATTCTGATTAATCGAGTTTATGATTAATTAAAGAGAGCTTGAGCTGACTTGCACCGAAAAACCAAGCCGAAAAATTATTAAAAATTACTTAATACATTGCTGCACTGAGATCTACGAAATAGTATACAATTAACTACCAGAGTGATAAGATGTGTTTTCTTAAAGATGAATAATTACCTCGCTGTCTTTCTTCTCAAATGAAAGTGCGAATGATTGCTTTCTAAAACTGTAAATTCTATTATTTTATTGGCTTTGTGTTCTCAGTTTTTCATTTGAGTCTTAACAATGTTTGTTCAATCCAGTATGACAAGCAAATTGATAGATATATTGAGTAAATTTTTTATGATTATAGAGCTTTTGTTGGTCGAATTCTAAAGTGGTATTTATGCTTGTACCACTCATCGAAGACATCATCGACACTGCTGTGGTAGTGGTACACCTGGGATTCAATAATTCCTTCGAACGTCTCTGGGAATTCCTTGTACTCAAACACTTCATCATCAACTTTCTGAATGTCGTGGATCAGCTCAATCGATCTTGGAAGCTTATTTTCTATCACGATCTCTCTATATCTCAAAAATTCATCATTCACCACGGAATATTTGCCAAAGAATGCGTTTCCTCCTTCAAAGTCGCCAAGTGTCTTGTGAATTTGCAACTCCTATTAAAATTGTTAGAATCAGAACAGATAGTAAAAAAAAAACATTAGTCAAAGAAAAGAAAAAGAAGCCCAAGACAAGCACAACAGCCCAAAGAGATTGTGATAATTTGTTACCCTGAGGAAGTCTCCAACGGCTTTTTTGCCGGTCGTGGTAATTTGGCTCTTATCCAAAGTGGCTACTAGATATGGCTTGCCATCTTTCGTGGTTTCTTTAATGGTGACGAAGCCATTTCCTGCTTGAATGCAAACTTGGAGTAAGGCATAGGAAGCAAGTACGTGAGCCTGTCCCCACTTCTTAGAGTCCTTGATATAATGACTGAGACCTTTGATTCCTCCGATGATGATCTCGTACCAGCCGATGTATCGGATATCGTCCCATTCGGCTTCTCGTCCTGGGAATAAGATCTCCATAGCTTTATCGAAACAGCTGAGATAAAGTGCTACACCGTCAGCTCTGCACTCTTCATAGCCGCTTGCCAATTCCCCGAATCTTGAACCCCAAGTTTCATTATGGTTGTAGCAATTAGTAATCTTCTCTCCTGTCAATGGATGCTTCAAATTCTCCTGATCGAAGTTGTACTTTCCATCTTTGTCCTTCACAAAGAGTTTTCCAGTACCGTGTCCCAAGAGCTCATGTAGAGCAACGATTAAGAACAGTGCATCGTTTGAATATTTCACAAACAGATCGATTTCTGCAGGGTCAACATACTGGATGTATTCCTTCTTGGGCTTTCCATAAGCGTTTCCAAGATTGACATTCTTGAAGCCTTCATTCTTGGTAATATCATCATAATTAGGAAGGTTAATTCCGATTGGCGTTCCAGAGCACGCGAAGGTGATGACTTCCAATGAAGTGAAATCGGGCTTAGAGAACGTGTCGATCTCGAATTCTTTGGGCCAGGTGAGATTGGCGATGAGAGTTTCAGCATTTGCCACCAAATCTGAGAGCTTTTTCGTTGCTTCTTTGTCAACAGCAGCGACAAAGCCTTCGAATTCAGCTCTTACTTTCGCAGGATCGAGGTAAACTTCGATAAACCCAATGTTTGTCTCGACGACTGGACCCTTATCTTTGATCCAGTGTCTTTGGGAGTCTTTATGAAGGTTGACGTCGCCACTCTCGAAGTGTTCCACGTACTTCTGGATCATGTTCTTTTGATGTTCGTTTGCAGCGAAGTTGCCACAAAGCTTCAAGTTTTCTACGACTTTAGTCATGAAAGGCGCGAAATCACCATAAATAAGCTCAATAGTGACGCCCTTGTAGTCAAATTTCTTTACAACAGACTGCTGAGAACAGAAGAGGATATTGTAGTATTTTGGATTAATCTTGATGACTCTAGTGTTCAGAGGCGAGATATTGATCTCTTGAAGGAACTGCTTGACGAATTCTGCGTCCTCGGAGCTGATGTTATATGAGTAGTAGCTCGAAGCTCCGCCGTTGTCGCTGAACGCGATTTCGTAGTATGGAGGGCGATGCTCGTAGATTTCAAGCAAGGCAGAGTCCAGAATTTCCTCGAATCTCGCGCTTTCGAGGCTGTATGCCTTGGTCGCTCGGATCCAAGCAACGAACTTCTCCTTAGAGACTTCAGGGACGAATTTAGTGTCGCCGAAGCTTTTGTAATTTCCACAGTTTTGGAAGAATGCTGCGATGTAAACGATCAATTGGGTCCATTCTGCGTCAGAAAACTTCAAAGCGTCTCCTGTGGCGAGAGTCTTCAGTTCAGCTATACTCTGGCTGATGAAGATTTTCTGGAATAAGTAGAAGAACGCTGGAGCCTCGTATGATCTTTGGAAATAGCAGATCTTTGCGCCTTCCCATGATGCGCGGGTGAAATAGTAAGCATATGCTCGCTCTTTGGCGTTCAGCTGAGAGAAGGCTTTACTGCACTCGATCGAATGGACTCTAGAGGCAACGCTGACGAATTCAGGCTTTTGTTCTTTGGTGGTAGCAGGTTCCATATCTAAATTGATTTTAAAGAGCTTCGGAATATTTATTATAAATTCGAATATTCAGAATGGTTTTGTACTTACAAGTTTGTAATTTGCACTCAAGTTTTCATATAAGAGAAAGTAAGTCACACGTAATATTTTGGAATTTTGTAGAAAAATAAAACAAAAAGAAATTTGTTGACGTAATAACATCGTTCATAGCCAAGAAATTTTGTGATAGGACGCCATTATCAGAATATCTGCTTAGAAAAGCATCACATGTGTTTCAATTTAAACGGACTGTAAGCTTGAGCGCGTCAATTTAAATGTTTGCTCATAACGGTATTAGAAATACAAGTCTTGACCAACAGCTCAAAGTCTGCTAATCAGTAATCAAGCGAGCCTTGAGAATTTTGAGAATAATATCATCAACCCTTTTTCAAAAGATTTTTGAAGATCGTGATCTGAATTGCTAAATATTTCATTTATTTATCACCAAAACAGAAATTCGTTTCATCATGCTGCTGAGCTGACTGACAAGATTAACGTATTTCCATTTGTTTCAATTCAATCCAATTCGTTTGAAAAAAAAAAAGTTACTCGAGGTAGTGAAGTGAAATTAACTTTAGCTTACTCCTTTTCAGATGTTCTATGTAAGTTCAAATAACTATTAGAATTCAGAGTGGCTTTCAGTGAGAATATCAATAGCAAGTTGTTCAAACAAAATATCATATTTTTTATTTTTTCTGGGAAAACAAATCGTTTACAATAAAACTTGCAAGGAAGCTAAGAATTTCAAACAAAAACAAGTGGAGGAGTTAAAGAAGTACCTTTAACATTGATTTACAACTGACAGACAACTTTTAGCCTAATAAAAACGGATGAATTTTTTATCCATCCCACTGACCTCAGGAAATTTTCTTTCCTTGGGAAATCTTGCTACTGTAGCTCTCCATATTCTTCATTCGAGCGCTGATGAACCCAGCCTTATATTTATCAGTATATTTCTTTTCGATTTCAGCTTTCACCTGCAACAACAACAAATAAGATTAAAGGCCCTTCCATCATATATTATTACCTGATAAGGATTGAACTTAGCATCTAAGAGCTTCGGCTTGTAAGCTGAAGTTATTGCATTTGGAGTCAAAGAATAGGTTGGTGCTGGTTCTTTATCAAAAGATAGCTGCTCCAAAGATAATTTCATCTTTTCTTGGCTATTCTTCTGGAGCTTGTCAAGCTCTTTAATTCGATCCAATACTCGCATTTTGTCTTTCTTTCTCTCTTCAATTTTTTTCTGCTCTTCAAGCGATATATCAATATATCCTTCCGCTTGTGTTACATTATTCCCTTTTCCTAGGCAATGATAAATGATTACTCTTTTTGCTTAAGATAAGAAACAAACCTCTTATTCTGATCTTTGCATCGTACTTCGTAATTTCACTCAGCTTATTTTTCAACCCGCTTGAAGTAGATGGTTTTTCTTCCACAGAACTTGCGAGAACTAACTTTCCAGCTTGAAGCAGTTGAGATCGTCTGCCCTCTCTTGATCTCATTTCCCTCGATTCAAGCAAATCATGCAGTCGTTCAGTTTCTGATTTACTACTTTTTGAATCCTAATTAATGAAGAAAGCAATAGATAATTAGCATTCGATTAATTGTCTAGATTACAAAATCAAAGTTTTGGGCTAATGTTCTCCCTTTCGTAGTTACGGACTGTGTTTTGCTGTCTGTTACATAGTATTCGCTCTCATCGAGTTTCCTATCAAAATTGATAAATATTTTTTTTTTGAAGCAAAGAAGTGCATTACAATTGTAACACTTTAGATGAATTAAATTTAGATCTGGGCGGATTTTGGCTGAGTAGTCCGCTTTTGAACTCGTTGTAGTCGATTTCAACATTACCAGAATTTAAAGGAGAATCCTGATGAAAACTGGGCGCGTTGTCTTGGCTCAAAGTCTCGATGTCAAATTCGGGTTTCAATTTTTGGAGCTCTTGCTTCAATTTTTTGTTCTCATCAAGCAGCTTTTCGACCTCCGTTACAGTGACTTGATTTTGTCTCAACCGCTCATTCTCTTCTTTCAAGAGCAGTAATTTATTATGCACTTCGCCAATGGAAGAAGTTCCTTTCCTTCTTATGCTTAAAATCTCTCTCAGATACTCAACCTTTTTAAAAAGTCCCATTAAGCTCCATTTCTGCTTCAAAGACTAAGTTACCTCTTTTTTTAGTTTTTTCACAAGGACATCATCTGTTGCGTTTATCTGATTTGGTTTCACCACCGTTTTAATCTATTCGATCAGTTCAGTTCATATTTGTTCATGATTATTTACATGGCTTGCTCTCTCTGCAAATTTGATCGTACTTATGCTTTCCTCCACACATTCTCTGTTATTCCATCAATAAATTAGCCATGTGATTACGAGCAAATTTGTCTACGCAATTGGAGATAGAGTTGCTATAAGGCAGGTCTGAGTGTTTCCTCCTAAACTATCTTGCAGCAGCCTCGTAAGCTTCGACTCACGAAACGGAGCGGGGACCTTAGAGCCGCTTGAGAGGATATGGATCACCTTTCCTTGAGACAAAGACTATATTTAATCTATTGATGCAACAAAATACCAAGAGTTGTAAGTGATAAATTAATCCCCTTCAGTTCTTGAAGATGAGACGCCTCAATGTCTTCTTGCTTTCTGAGCTTCTCTGAGCCAGCTAAATCGCAAAGATTCAATTTCGATTTCTAAAGGTACGTTAGTTATATACGCCATAAGCGATTTTTAAATTACTTGAAGTCTTCCGTGCTCATCTGCGATGGTTGATTCCAGCAAAATCTGAAAAATCGTATGCGATCGGCTGCTTTTCACGTTCTGGGAAGTCTGACGAATAAATCGATTATTTTCTCCTCTCTGCATTAGCTTAATGCACTCTTCATATGTCGAAACGGAATATTCGCTCAAACCTTCCACATAGATGCCATCATATTTATTCTGACGAATGTTCAATGCTTGAGCCAAACTTTTATCCTAATCCACATTTTTTTTTGTTAGCTCTCTATTTGAATCATTAGTTTCACTCACCTGCAATAGATCGAAGATCTTCTCGTTATATATCTGTAAAAAAGAGCAATACACAGAAAATTTCTTTTTTGCGTTTTCTGGCTGCTTCAAATCCTCAAATACTTTCAAAATCGCTCTGGGTATTATTCCAATATATTGATTTTCGTTGCTGATGTCATCGATGTAGGTCCTCTGCTTCGATTTTCGATAACCCGATTTCGTAAAAATAGACTCCCAATCAGATCCAAACATTGAATGCGTTTTTCCTATTCACGAAAATCAGATATATCATCATTTAGACAAAGTGATTAAAGAGAAACGCGAGTGTTGAAGAGATTGAATTCGTATAATTACCTGATCCGGTTTGTCCATATGCGAATATCGTTGTATGAAATCCTTTAAAGAGAGGAGGAATTATCGTTTTGATTTTCTCAAAAACTTGAATTTGAGTAGCATTTGAGTCGAAAACGTGATCGAACTTCGTTTGTACAATCTCAGTCCTCGTGTTAACTACTACAGTTCCATTCTATGCATCAAAATTCATTGACTCTAGAGACAGAGCGAAGTGGAAATACGCTAGGATTCGTCGTAATTGCGATCTCTTTAAGCGATTCACTTTTAAGAGTGGGTCGAACTCGGATACAGACTGTGAGATTGCACGATTTCGCTTGCGACTTCGACAGTGAGGAGTCGTTGTGAGAATCTTTGGTCAAGGTCTTTTTTATTTGCATCTTGTGTTTTGCCGGCCGTCCTGTGCTGCAATTAAATTATAAATTTGATCTCTTCTGATTGTCCAGAATAAAAAGCTGTATTCACTTCAAACTGCTTAGTTAATTTTTAAAAGAACCCTTTGCGTAAAATTTTAATTCAGAATATTCAAACAGTGCGTTAAAATCACCTAATGTCCTCTCCTCTGGAGCGAAAGCCTCCTCAAATGAAGTTTACTGCGAAAGAAGAGCCAAAAAGGTTTTGCTGAACACAGGTTGAATGTAGAAGAATACAAATCATTTCTATTTTTGAGACATAAGAAGATAGTCTTTTAAATGATCAGCAGTCTGATAATGGTCTCTTCAGAGTTTATGATGGGAGCTTCTCTTGATGCAGGTGAGATTATACTCTGTCTAGATTACGAGGAGAAGACTTGATTTGAAAAATTAGAGGCCTGGGACAAACCCTCCGGGTTCTATCCTGCGTTGTTTTCGGATATGAGAGATTGCATGGTGAATTATCAAGTATTTCGGCATTCCTTAAAAGACAACATTCGTCCCAATCTTCTTTTTGATATTGAAATAGAAGAAACTTTATCAAATAGCGTTTAGGAATAATATCCTTAACGAATAAAGACTATGTCTAAAGAACAATTTTTAGATAACAGAGTAATGATTTCTGGCCTATTGGATTTATGTATTTTCGTACGATAAAAAAAAAAAACCACTAGATTAAGGAGCTAGCAATTAGTGAGATTTCAAAAAGAATATTTCGTTTGGAGTAAGTGATCACTGAATGACTGGTTGCTGCAAGATTAGTCCAAGGCAACGATATGTAGGCTATTTGAACCAGAAATTGTCATCACTGCGGAACCCAACTGCTTATGTACTTTTGTAAGAAAGGTTATAATAGAAATTCATATATTTGGTTTCTCTTTCAATATTCGATTTTAGAAAATAGAACTTTAATACCAAGCGTTTATTTTTCTGAAAATAAACTTAACACTTTCCATTCAGAGTTTCGAGAAAATGGCTGTACAGAAAAATTCGCCTGCGAAAGAATAACCAGATCTCTAAAAACGCGTTTGTGACTTAATCGCCGATAGTTATCTTATCGAAAAAACTTACACGAAAATGATTCAGGCTAAAACATTCACCTATCAATTCAAGGCTCTTTGCATAGTATCCTCTCGTAATTTTACTGAAGGATTATGGAAGAATGTCCCTAGGGCAGCTCCCGATCCGATTCTCGGTAGAATTTCCATTCTTCTTTTGTTGAGTCCCATGGGATAGGCATTAATGAAGCTTTCAAACAGGACACTCATAAAAAAAAGGTGAACTTAGGTGTCGCTACATATAAAGATAACGATGGCAATCCCATTCATCTTAAATGCGTTAAGAAAGTAATCATTTTTTTTTCAAAGCAATTCTGTAACACATTGATGGGCAGGCTGAAAAAATCATCTATGAATCTAGTCCTGACCATGAATATCTTCCTATTACTGGCGATGATCGTTTGATTAAAGCTTCTGTCAACTTGGCTTACGGAGAGAATTTAACTCCGATCAAAGAGGACAGGTGGACTGGATTACAAACCCTTGGTGGAACCGGGGCTCTCAGACTCGGATTTGCTTATCTGAAAAAATTCCTGGGCGACAAAACTGTTTTCACCACCAAGCAAGATTGGCCCACTCATAGGCCTATCATCGAAGATTGCTCGCTCAATTGGAAAGAACTTACCTACTATGACCACAAAGCGAAGGTACCAATCATCAGCTCTTTATTATCTGAGCCAATTTGTAAAAGGATTTGAACTTTGAAGGGTACCTAAAGGATCTGGACAGTGCGCCGGAAGGTTCTATAATCCTTTTTCAACCATGTGCCCACAACCCAACTGGTAGTTTTTTGTAATTATACCCAATCCTATTCACCTTGCCCTTCCAGGTCATGATCCAACCAAAGAGCATTGGCATCAACTGCTGGATGTTGTTCTCAAGAGGAAACATTTTCCTTTCTTTGATATGGCATATCAAGTATAAAAAAGCAAATAGGCTCTTTATTTGAAATGACATTAAAAGGGCTTTGCGACAGGAGATTTTGACGAAGATGCATATCCTGTGCGGCTTTTCGCAGAAAAAACTCAGATGTTTGTTGCTCAGACCTATGCTAAGAATCTCGGGCTTGCTGGCGAGAGAGTTGGATGCCTCAGTGTGATAACATCTGATCCTGAAGAGGCAAAAAACGTGCACTCGCAGTTGAATCGTACAGCAAGAGCACTTTGGTCGGATCCTCCACTTTTTGGAGGAAGGATCACATCTCTCATCCTAAATGATCCGGAACTGAAAAAACTATGGTTTGAAGTATATTACTTACATTCTTTTCAAATGGATATAAATAATATTTTGCAAACAGGAAGTGGCTGAAATAGTGAAAAGAATTAATTCGATGAGAGAGGCCTTAGTATGGAATTTGAAAGATGTTGATAGTAAACATAATTGGGAGCATATAAGGACACAAATTGGAATCTTTGCCTACACTGTAATTAATATTGTTGTAGGCTATTTGTGAAGCATTATTCTGTTGGAATTTAGGAACTAACGGAGGAACAAGTGACAAGGCTTATGAAGGAGTATCACATTTATATGACACGGTTTGGAAGGATTCTGGTTGCCGGGTTGAATACACATAACGTAAGATACGTCGCAGAATGTCTTCACGAAGTCACCAAGGATGCTGATAATATATAATGACTAGAATTCAGAGATCTACATGATAAACTCTCTGCCCTTACACGTTTGAATATCTTGTGTAAATAAGTTCATTCCATAATCAGCGTGAGTTCTGATGCGTGTGATTATTTTTAATGAGCATATCATATAGCATTCATATAGGAACATATAAATGGGTACGGCCCATAATTAACTAAAATCATTGCTAAATAATTTTTTCTTTATAAGAATGCTATAAGATGAAAAGTCACATGTCACAGGAAATGAAACTGATGATGATAATTTTCTCGATTAGGCTGATTGAATTTTCAGTAAAACACAAATAATTACCTTTTCATCCCGTAAATTAGCGAGCTGGGAGATTGTAAAAGCAAAGTTTTATTGTGTTGACCAAAATACAATAAAAACAGTATCGAGGTTTAATCTATCTGGTGTAGATAAGATATAGAAAATTATTTAATCACAATAGCTGCCATTTCAGATTGATAATGGTGCAACTTTTTTCAAAAGAGTGAATGTTTATTGCTTGCAGCTTATAAATTTGGTTCTACCGTCATACTTACATCTGTCATCCTAGTTTTCAAATAAAATTAACTCAAAATTTCTCCAACATCGCGCATTTCGCATTATTAGTTCTACTGATAAATCTCCAGGATCAAGTGCTGAACCATTACAGTCCCGAAGAATTGGGTCTCAAATTTGTTTGCTTCTCAACGAAAAGTGAATAGCGAGGATTGAACAACAAGAACAATAGATATTCTTCAAAGTTTAAAGAGAAAAAAACTTAACGCTCACTCTCGAATTTAGAATTTCCAGGCTCAAGCCAAAGGACAAGCTACAACCCTCTCGAGATTAGATCTTGCACTTACGTTGTCATTTCTCTCCCGCTACTTTTGGCTATCTGTATTTTAAGCCATCTTTCGATTATTGAATAGGAATTGAATCAATAATTAGATCTAATTTCAGCTCAAAACGTATTCCCGCACAAATGACTCCTTATTACAGATAAGACTAATTTTTTCAGCCTAAATGTACTTAAAGATCTATCCTAATTTTCTAATTGAAAAGATACAAACTTAATTAACGATTCTTATTACTTAGTTTCAATACATTCTCTTCCATTCATCTTCTAAGTGCTCAAATGACGTAATGAAATGGCACATTTTACGTTTTCTTTGGCAAACGGAATTTCGGATCCAAGGTTTCAACCCAGAGATAAATTATTTTAAACACGTAATCGATGTCATCAGCGAAAGTTCAATCAAGTATATCTTTGGAACCGCCTGCATATTAATTAAATACTCATATTTAAATTTTTAGAAAAATGATCCAAGGCAAATCCCTCGCCAACAGTTTCAAGGCCCTCTATAGAGCATCCTCTGCCAACTTCGCAGAAGGATTCTGGAAGCAAGTCCCTATGGGAGCTGCTGACCCAATTCTCGGTAGACACCGATCATTTAACCTTTTTCTGATATGACTATGCAGGTATTTCTGAGGCCTTCAAGAAGGACACCGACAAGAGAAAGGTCAATCTCGGTGTTGGTGCCTACAGAGACGATAATGGAAAGCCTTTCCACCTTGAATGCGTTCAAAAAGTAACCAATTTGTTCCAAACAATCTTCTAAACGATTGGCGGTCAGGCTGAAAAAGTTCTCTACGAATCAAAGCTCGACCATGAATACCTTCCTATTGGTGGTCACGATGGCTTCATCAAAGCCTCTGTTAAGTTGGCTTATGGAGAAGATTCAACCCCACTCAAAGAAGGAAGATGGACTGGCTTACAAGCTCTCTCTGGAACCGGTTCCGTCAGACTCGGAATGGCCTTCCTCAAGAAATACCTCGGTGACAGAACAATTTACATCACCTCCCCAACATGGCCTACTCATAAGACTCTTGCTCAAGATTGCTTCTTGAATTGGAAAGAACTCACCTACTATGACCCTAAGACTAAGGTACTTATCCTCAGTTCTCAAAAGGCTTATCTCGATTCTCTTTAAAAGGGATTGAATTTCGAAGGATTCATGAAAGATTTGGATGCCGCCCCTGAAGGATCCATCATTCTTTTCCACCCATGCGCCCACAACCCAACTGGTAACTTTATTTCGGATTTCATGCCCTAATGATGCTGTATATCTCAGGTGTTGACCCATCTCAGGCACAATGGGACCAAATTTTGGACCTTGTTCTCAGAAAGAAACATTTCCCATTCTTCGATATGGCATACCAAGTAACTTTGATAATAAATCTCCTTTTTTTTGAAACCAACATTGCTAGGGCTTCGCCACCGGTGATTTCGCCCGTGATGCCTACCCTGTTCGTAAATTCTCCGAGAAGACTCCAATCTTCCTGTCTCAATCCTACGCCAAGAACCTCGGTCTTTACGGTGAAAGAATCGGTTGCTTCAGTGCTATCACCACTGACACCGATGAAGCCAATAGACTCAACTCCCAGTTGAAGTGGTTGGCCAGAGCCCTTTGGTCTAACCCTCCACTCCAAGGTGCCAGAATCGCTGATCAGGTCTTGAATAACCCAGAACTCAAGAAGCTCTGGATCTCAGTATACAACCCACTTTGCTTTGTGTAACTTAGCAATTCAATTTGAAATTAGGAAGTCGAACTCATGGCCAACAGAATCAAATCGATGAGAGAGGCTTTGGTTTCTAACTTGAAAGACCTCGGCAGCCAGCACAACTGGAAGCATATCACTGATCAAATCGGAATGTTCGCATTCACTGTAAATGAAATTTAGGGTTTTTGTTTATTAATCTGGTGTTTAATTATTAGGGATTGAACGAAGAGCAATGTGTCAAGCTTATGAACGAACATCACGTTTATTTGACCAAGAACGGAAGAATTTCCATTGCCGGTTTGAACACTCACAACGTGCGATATGTCGCTGAAGCCATCCACAACGTCACAAAGAACTCTACCATCTAAGGATAATTTTTGCCCCCTTTGCTTTAGAAATAGCGTATTCTTTTTAACAAATTGAGTTTGGAATCTACACTGCTATTGAATTAGAGAGTACATAAAACAACATGAACTAAATAGCTATATGTAATAATTGAATACAACAATTCAAAGCCTGCGCTCTAACAAAAATTAAAAGCTGCAATCAATAGATAGAGTAGAGTTAGTAGAAGCTGTTAAAAAGAGTGCTTTGAGTTGATGAATCAATAGTTTTTACTCAAAATATCGTAAATATGCCTAAATAATTTTTATCTAGTAGCGCTCGAAATGTCGTCAAGGTCAGCATCTTCCTATTGACTTCTAATAAAACGGGGCTATCTTTCGTTTTGATTCGATCTCATTTAGGTTAAGTTTTTCCAGGATGGCTTAGTTTTAACTAAGTTTACTAATATGTTATAAGAGTTCCTGACAAAAAAATCAATTTAACATACTATTGACCTCCTTTAAATTCGGTACAGGAAGGTTCAGTACTGAAATTCAGAATTAAATTAGGTTTGATTTTTATTGTTCTTTGCAGAAAATTTTTTCGTACCTGCTATCTTCATTTTCATCTTGATATTTCATTAAAAAAGAGATAGTTATCGGATTTTAGATATTCGAAATTACTAGTGCACAAGTTCGGTCATGGTTTTTTACCCCATCTCGCCTAATCATTCTAATACAATCAATCTATTTCATTAAGAATGAGTTTAGGTACATTTCTGAAAAGAACAGAAATGCAATTTGCTTTGTAAGTTGAATAAAAAAAGAAAATGGAAACGGATAGGAACAAATGCATCATAACCAGATGAGCAATTAACTTTTTTGAAAAAAAGTATTGGGAACTACAATAATTTTTGGCCTGTAGATGCTGCTCTGAAAACTCTCTCAGTGGCAAAATCCTCTCTTCAGTTTTTCCTCTCTCACAATTCATACTCTTAAAAATTATAATGGAACCAAGTTTGCTGGCCTTTCTGATGAAAAAATCTGGGATTCGATCTGATCAAATTTTTTCAACAAATCTGTATGTAAAACTTATAATGGAAAGCATATTATAACGTAATCTTGAGTTTTAAATATAGCTGGGATTTGGTAACTAAAAATTTATTTCAGCATTTAAAGCAAAATTTAACAAAACTCAATCAAATGAACGAACAGAATCTCGACGACAGTCAGTCATCTCAAGGAGGAAGAAGATACCCCAAAGATAAGAAACAGTACGACAATGAAGATCAAGGGGAGAAATTACACAGAAGAAAGCATTCTGGAAACAAATACAAAGAATTTCAAGAAGGACAAGCTGGCCTTGAAGACCAGGGTAAAAAGTTTCATCGAAGAAAACACTCTGGTGAAAAATTCAAAAAATTCAAAGATGGACAAGGCGAGGGAGACCAAGGAGAGAAATTTCACAGAAGAAAGCACTCTGGTGAAAAATACAAAAAATTTAAAGATGGAGGAGGTGATCGAGACGCCAAAGAGCAGAGTGAAAAGAGTGAAAAGGGTGAAAAGAGTGAAAAGTTCCATCGCAGAAAACATTCTGGAGAAAAATACAAAAAATTCCAAGACGGGCAAGGCGAGAGAGAACATGGTGAAAAGTTTCACAGAAGAAAATACTCTGGAGAAAAACACAAGAAATTTAATGCTGGAGAAGGCGAACAGCTTGGAGAAGGTGGAGAGAAGCCAAAATATCGTGAAAGACATTACAAAGATAAAGATGGTTTCAAAGAAGGTGATGACGGGTCGGAAAAGAGACCTAAAGGTGAAAAAACATACGGAAAGAGGAATCAGGGAGACCAAGATCTTCAAGGAGCTCAAAATATTTCGGATCAGGTTTCGGAAAGCTCAGAGAAGAGACTCACTAACTATGAAAGAGCACAACTGAGGAGAGAGCAAGAAAGGCTAGAAGGAAAAGGTCCTAAGGAAAAGCGCGAAAGAAAATTTAAAAATGATGACAAGGAAAAAGTTAACTCAGATGCGAAAAAAGGAGATGATGGATCAAGCGCGAGTGGAGACGAAGAAGAGAGCAAATTGAACGCCGCGGATCAGATTTCGGAGAAGAGGCTAACTAACTATGAAAGAGCACAACTGAAGAAAGAACAAAAAAAACAAGAAGGATTCGAACGTCCTGAAAAATATGAGAAAGGAGGGAAATATCGCGATAGACCAATGCGAGAGTCGAAAGTCATGAAAGATGATGCTAGCATGGCTGAAAATAAGGGAGAGGGAGAAGGACCCGGCCCTGAAAGGGAATTGACAAATCAAGAAAAGGCAAGAATTAAAAAAGAATTGCGAGAAAAAGAAAGACTCAATGAATCAAGAGGAAGCAAAGGGAGTTACAAACATGAACATAAAGGCGAAGGAAAGAAGGAAAGAATTAATCAAAAGCTCCGGGATTTCGACCTCAATTTATGGGCAAGATTCTCTCTTCCTATACAGTTGACCAACCGGGTCCCAAAAAGCTCATTTAGTGACGTGCTTGATGATAAAGCGCTCTTCGGGGTTTTCGATACCTATAGAAAAGCTCTCATACAAATGCAGATCGCTGTAGAAGAAAGAAAACAGCTAGAAAGAGAAGACATGGGCGAGTCTAGCGATGATGAAGAGAAGAAAGAGGAAGATATGATGATCTCCACAAAACCCACAAAAATCAAAGTTTCTCAAAGCCTCATCGATGGATTCGATCAAATGCTCACTGCCTGGTGGAATGAACAAATTAAAACCGGACTCATCGCTCAACTTCAAAAAGTCGAAGATCCCAGGAAGTATGAAAGATTGCAAGGCCTCATCGTGAGAGTAATGGCCCATTATTTCTTGGACAAAGCTGAAGAAATGAAGGTCGAGCAAATCCTCTCCGCAAGAACTTCGCTTCTAGACGCCTTGAATAAAAATAATATTGTCGTTGTTGAAGACGAAGAGAGATTTGATGATATGCTTTTAGTACTGGATTATGTCCAAGAATTCCTTGCTCTTCAAGGGAGAGATGCCACAACAACCTCAATTAAGGTCGTTAGTAAATCCAAACTTGAAAGTCTTCTGATAGGATCTAGAGTGATGAGCTCGTATATCACTCGACCAGAGAGTGTAACTGCCACTCTGATCAGAAGATTCGCTGGAGCATTGAATTTCGAAGGAGAGAATATCGAATTTTTGGATTTTAAAAATACTCTAAAAGGTCTTCTGGCAGAAAATAACAGTTATTTCAGCGAGCAAGAGGGTTCCAGAGGAGCTGATATGGTGTATGTGATCAACGCAAAGTCTTTCGAAAACTATGGACAACTGCTGGATATATTAATCTCTCTAACAACAAAAGTTCTTCCCAAGTGCAAGCTTATTCTTTACGGAGCAACTGAGTTATGTTTGAACATCCTTGGTGAAAATGGAATTAAAGAAAAAGAATATGACATGGCAACTTTCGACTCGAATTCTGAGCCCACCCAGCCAACTATTATTAATGCTGGAGATCCAAAAGGAAGAGCTAGCGATTACATCCGAGAGCAGCTCAAGCACGTTAGACTTTCAGCGAACAATGGAGATAATGGACTCATATTGTTCTATACTAAATCTTCGGCTGATCAAGGGTATTTCGCCTCCCAATGGAAGGCTGGTCAGGTAGATAAACAACGAGGAAGAATAATAAGGCTGATTAATCTCGACTACCACTTCCTAAAACCTTTTGACCTTGCTAGATTATATGAAAGCAATCCAAATCAACTAACTATGGTTGTAGCTTCTGGAAAACATTCAATCACTGGTCTTCTCCCTGCAAATATAGTCCGAATAATCGATTCAGGTTACCGAGCAGTAACTGTGAATTCCGAGGGATTAGAGTATAGAAGCTATGTTCCCATCACCTCAATTGAGTCAGAAAAAAGAGCCAGTGCCTTGACAACAACCTTCCGGCTCTACAATGGTGATACTCTCGCTCAAGATTCAGAAATGAACACTTTGACCGCGACTCAAAAGGAGCTCATCCTGTTGGTTTTTGCGCTATTTAACTTAAGCCCACCTGATCACATCAAAGCTGATAAAGATCTCCTTTTCAAAGTCAATAAGAACTATTTCGAGAAAGGCCAGTTCCAGCGAAATCTCCAATTGCTTGATCTCATGTTCGAATTTGGAATTGACGCCTTCCCTAATTTAGTTCTGGGCAGCCAAAGAGGAATGACTCTGGACGTCGTTGCAATGCTCGCACTTTTGAAAACCTCCAAAAAACTCTTGGCTATCAGTCCTGGCGTCACTAGCGATTCGTTGCAAAAGCCTGAGGAAAGCATTCGAATTGATGAAGATGATGACGAAGATGAGAGTGAAGAGCAAGGAAGCATCTATGATGATAGTGAAGAACGAAAATCTGAGACGATGTCCCTTACTTCTACGACTTCCCGTCGCTCAAGGATGGACAGAATATTGGCTACCATTGACATACTCCAAGCCATGGATTATGTTGTAGCTGGCGCAAAACTTGGACTTTTCAATAATAGCTTCATGAGCCAGTTGCAAAAAAGCACGGGATTATCATTTGGTTCAATGGTTACTTTACAATATAACACTTTTCTCGCGTTGGACCTTGCGAGAAAAATTGTCAAACTCGACCTTGCAGCCAAATCCGAAGCTACCGATGAATCGAGGAGACTGCTTTCTGCTTTCATGCTCCATCAAAGCGCATGCGTCTACTCCGGGTTCCAAAACTTAGGCTTCCTGCACCTTCAAAGCAAAAAATCGGTCACTGCCAACGACGTTCAGAAAATGAAAGGAGACATTCTCGTCTGTATGGGCTTACATCGTCTATTCAATACCGATACCATTGTTCCTAGCCTTGGATTTAGTCTTCCCATGGATCTCTTCAAGCAAGCAGTCCCGCTCGAATTCATAAAAGCCAGCGATCCTGCAAAGCTCCTCGAAGACCTCCAATTGGAAGAAGCTATCGTCAAAATTGATGGCTATGCGCTTTTTTACAACATCTTCAACAAGCAAGAGCAGCTAAAGACCCTTGGACTCCCCAGTAACGCTAGAATACGTTTCAATGAAATCGATAGTACGATCTCAGTGTTTGTATCAAAGTCGCAGGTCGCGGAGACTCAAAAGAAGATACAAGAACTTGTGACACAGACAAAGGAGGCCCTTAAGAAAAAAGATGCTGTTTTACCTGCTGGAGGAGACTGCAAGGCCGTTCTAACAAACGGTGGAGTTGTATCAAAACTGCTTCTTTTTGATGCAAAGAGAGAATATATTATCACAAACATCCCACTTTCGGTCTCGAGACTAGATATATTAAAACTACTTGAGAGATACACTAATCTCAGGAATATTGATTTGATCTTGACGAACGAGCAGAAAAGAAAACCGTTTAAACAGTCAAGAGGTCAAGAGGAGGCTAAAAAAGACTTTCTAGGTCCATCAGCATCCAAGCAAATCTCATTCGGAAGGTGTATAATCAAAATCTTCGACTCTCAAGTAGATGAAGATGGGCTTCTCAGTCTGAATCAGGATTTCTTTATGGAATCAAGAGATATGAAGATCAAAAAGAACGAAACTGTTTTTAAATCAAGCAAAACGAAAGGCACCGACGTAATTGATCGACAGACTTTTAAGCTAAAATGGATAGAAAACGTACCATTGCAATCAGAGCACGATCCTAAAATCCAAATGATGCTTGCAGAAGCTCTCGAGACCATAAAAAACAGAAATAAGACCGAATTAGAAGTTTTTGGCATTGAAACCAGAAAGCATGTAGGCAAAAAAACTAATTTCGGTGCAAAACCACCAGACGCAACTGAGATAACTGTGTTTGTACGTACCGAAACCGTGAAGCAAGCAGACACTATACCACGTACAATATCCATACAGGGCAAAACCATGACCTTCTTCCGAACTTTTATATTCTACTATCACATGGATAAGGAAGTCTTCCGTCTGTTGAAAAAAGAATTTGACACGAGATTCGAGGCTCTTAAGAAAAAGTACCAAAAAGCTTTGAAAGTGAGCTTTTTTGAAAAAAACTTTGAGGGAGACGGACACATCAAAGTGAAGGTTGTAGGTGACACAGCACCCAGTGCTGCTGAAGGTGCTGAATTGATATTGAGAGTGTTTGAACCTCAAACTCTCCAGGTTGATCTGAGAACTGTATCGGATTGCGTTTTTGCTCCTCGGCAAAATGCGGTACAACAACCTGAGGAGAAAGGGAAGAATCCAAGAGGAGGAAAGGACAGAAACGGTTCCAAATTTGGCAAGAAAGAGGACTTTAAAGGTGGGAAGAGAGAAGAAAAGGACAAACCTCAAAATTTCATGCTCGCTTACTTGAGGAAACTAGAAACCGAGTTTGAAGTGTCCATCAGAATAAATTACCGACAAAAAACGCTTTCGATTTATGGCTCAGAGAATAAGATTCCTGATATTGAAAATGCCCTTGAAGCATTCATTGGGAGAATGAAAACCGAAACAATAAACTACGAAGGATTCAGCATCAAAAATCTTATTAAAAATCAATCGGAGTTGCTTGAGAAAATCAAGACGAAGTTTGAATTGACTAAAATAAGAATAAATTTCCTAAAAAAGGCGATTGAGGTGACTGGATTACCAGCAGCTCTTGAAGGCGCGATACCTGAGATTCTCAAGGCATTTAAGAAAATTTCGAAGGACGATAAGTTAGCGCAAAAATTGAAAGAGGATTGCCCCGTTTGCTTCGATGAGATGAATGATCCATACACTCTTCTACACTGCGGACATTCTTTCTGTTCGACCTGCTTGAGCGCCCAGCTTGCAGAGAGCATAGTCGATCAGTCATCAATCCCGATCAAATGTGCGGCATGCAGCGAAATCATTCTGCTTGAGGATTTGGTGAATCTGCTTAAAGAAGAAGATATGCAGAGACTCGTGAAGCTCAGCGTAAATAACTTCATGTCCCTCAACCAAAAAGACTACATGAGCTGTCTTACTCCTGATTGCGAGCAAATCTTTAAAAAAGGGTCACCGGCTATAAAGTGTACCTTATGTCAAGGAAGCTTCTGTACAAGTTGCAAAAAATCAAGTCATCCAGGTGTGACCTGCGAGGAATATAAACTACTGATGAACCAAGATATTATGGACACGATGTTCGAGAATTGGAAAAAATCTGTTGGAGTGAGACCTTGTCCAAAGTGTAATACTGATATAGAGAAGAACGGAGGATGCCAACATATGACTTGTCAGAAATGCAGCATACATATATGTTGGACTTGCATGGCTACGTTCCCCACAGGTGCGGCCACTTATGATCATTTAAATAAAGTTCATGGCAAAATCTTTATTTAATTTAGGTGTTATTCTGTGTTTTGATTGCACACTGATTTCTATCATTTTTAATCCTCTTACATAGTCAGCTCTGATATCTGATAGAAAATAATATATACCTCGAGAGAATAACACAAATAACTATATAATTGATGATATGAATTGATTCATGATGATCCAAGGATAAATCAAAGGACCATCTCTTTTTTTGACTTCTGAGAGTGAATTTAGTTCTGAAGCTTGTTTTTGATGGAGATAAAAGCTGTTATTGTGCCGTGAACAGTCTAATGAAAAGATAAGGATAGCTCTTGATAAAGCTGAAAAAGTCGGATATACATTAATCTCATTGAAGTACAGAAGATATGAATTAATAAATGACGATAATAAAAAAAAAAGATAGTAAAATTCATAATATTAATGGAACTTAATTCGTCCGCTTTCAAAAAAACCTTCCAAATATTCTGCGAATTTTTATCTCTTTTTTTTTTTGCTCAATTACTTTCTACTGTATCCCTTTTCTTTTGTGATTAGAATGTTGCTTTCTTGTCAAACTGTCTCCTTTTCTTTTTGTTTTTTCCGCTCTCTTATTTGTATCTCCATTTATATTAACACCCAAAGAACTTTACCTTGCTCTCCGGAGGCTGTCAGAGTTAAAAAAAACTAAGTTGATTAGTTGATTAGATGGTGCTAATTTGAGTAATTAGTTTCTCGAGTTCTGGAAGCAAATGTTCGTTCTAGATAGAAAAGCATTAATAAATATACTTTGAAGGGAAAGAGTTTGCTACCTGACTGCTCAACGGATTGCAAATCAGAGTTTTATATTCACTGAAGAACTGGTTATACGTTTCCAGAATTAAAGCTTTGTCCTCGTGAGTGGGAAGGTCAGGATGAATATAGAATTCTGAAAGCGTGAGCATTTTAGCGTCGATCATCTCAGCAAAGATCTTTGCGTAATTTGCTTCAATTCCGGGGAAGTCACTTGCTTCCATCCATAGATCAAATAAGCATTCTCCAAAGGCAACTGCGAAAGACGCTGAATTTATCAACTTCGCGCATCTCAGCTTGGGGAAGAGTTCGACTCTTTTCCGAACGGATATTTTCGCTCCGTCACTGAATGTTTTGAGATATCCCTTAATGAGTATTTCATTCTCTGTGCGAGAATATATTTCTTTAAACGAATCAAGGACATCATCTTCGTTATCTGAGGAATCTAGTTTCTTGTATGCTTTGGAAAACGCTTCAATCGCTTGCTCAAGAGTCATTTTTTGAGTTTGCGGCGGCCGCATGGTAGATTGTATTTTTTCGTTGGAAGGCTTGGAATCAGCGGCATCTCCTCTGGTTTTCGAAGTAAACACCACCTCACTTGAGACGAATCGATTAATTGAGATAACATTGAAAAAATACCTTTCCATTTCTGCTTGGATTTCCTTTAGAGTTTTGGGTTGCTGGGTCATAAACTCAGGTGATTTCCAGTTATTCGTGCGTCGGTAGTTCAAATTTTGTATCAATGAATTCAGCCTCGAACTAAGCTGCTTTTGCTTCGAAATTAGCTCCAAGGAGAGGAAAACGTCATTCAGTGAAAATTTAGTTAGAGCTATTTTCGATGCAGGTTTCGGATTTTCAAGCAATAGTTTACAGGCTTGAACAAGTGAGCCTGCAGCTCCCTCAAGCTCTGTCGGATTACCTCGCTCTTTTTCTTCGATTAGCTTTCCAGTGTTTTCGAGCAGAGCGATGAGTGCTTCTATATGGTCTTCGGCTTGAACTGCAGTTTCTTTATTGGCGCAATCAGGTGAAAAACTCTGGAGAAAACGGGAGAATAGGCTTGTGATACAGACTCGGATGATTTGGCTGGTCACGAACCCTTTGATGAATAACTCCCCGATAAATATTACATCTAATAAGGCAAGTTATTATGCATCAAACATTATCTGACGAGAAATTACTTCCAATCACCAGTTTTTTCTTTTTCGCGATGTAATAGGCTCTTTCTTCTGGTTCCATCTCATTCAGATTCTTTGAGCTTTTGGGAATAACCGCACTGTCGTTTTGGAATGAGTGCTGAATTTTTCTCAGCGTATATATTTTAAAATCCTAAGATTCGTGGTTGGTTTAGTAATTTGCGTGATTGTAGAATGGATATTACGTTTCTCTTTTGAAGTTCTTGCGCATCTTTATTGAAAAAGAGAGTTGGATCCTTTCCAAGAAAGTCGCAAAGCCTCGCATAAACATTAGTATATTTCACTTCATTCCAAGCCTTTTCGATTATAAGATCGCTGAGTTTCTCTAAAGCGTGCGACCCTTCCTTCGCAATGGAAAGTAATTCCATCTTCACGATTTCATAGTTCTCAGGCGTAAGGATATTCAAATGGAAACGTATGTTCATTTCGAGTTGCTCATTCGGAGTCTTAACTTTTATTTGAGAAGTCCACTTTCCTAAACTTTCAGTAATCTTCTCTTTGTATGTTTTCTACACCAGACTTATAACTCAAGGATCCAATTTTCAGCTATTACTTCCTCCTCAGTGAGAGTTCGTCTAAGCAGCGGCAGAGTATTTGAGGCTGATCTTTGCAAATCAATACACGGGAATTCTTCTTTATTAGAACGTGGTAACTTGAAGCTATTCCTCTTGAGAAGCTTTCTCTTGAAACCATCCTCAATGACGATTTTATCTATCACGCCTTATTTTAAACAAAATATAAAGAAGATTTGTACCTTCAGAAAGGGATTGTCTGACTGCAACTTCTTGGCTCTTTCTGTTCGCATAGAATTTAAGGTCATCCGAGAGACTGTTCGCGAAGTTTATCTACAATTTGTGCTAAGTTCTCCAAAAAATTCGTTTTTTACCTTGAAAAATAGGAGTAGAAATTCTTTCGGATATATTTGCTCTGTCGGCAACCTACTTGTGAGTCGCTCGTAAACATTTTTTGGCGATAGACGAGGTTGGGACCGTCTGTTCGGGGCTTCTCAGTAAAACATTAAAAGATTCGATTTTGATAGAATAAAATAGTCGTTACTGGATTCCGAATTGCTATTTTTACTGTACGAACCACATTCTGATTGCTCTTGAAACAGTGCTTGATTGATTTGTTTTAAGTCGTTGCCCTCGACAAGCGGGTCTTCTGAAGAAAGCAAGTCCTCAGGAGAAGTGTCCGTCGTTGTGCTTGTAAGCGAAATCGTTTCACAATTATAGACATTTCTTTTTTTATTCGGTCTGCGGCGTTTCTTTTTCGGTGTGGTTGCTGCAAGTAGTAACGAAGGTCCCTTCTTTGGGGTATATTGCTTTATGAACAACATGTCGTATATTTGGAGTCAATGAATAATTTTAAATCAATGTCCTACAGAAAAAAATTTCAAAGTCTTTTTGCTTTGAATTATTCGAGAGGTATTGTATTTTGACAAAATATGAAATTATGTTTTTTTTGGATTTGTTCCTATACGTTGATTGCGATCCAGTAAGTAAGAGTCTTACCATTTTTCAGCAATGCTGAGCAATTTTGGTTTGTTTCTAATTTTCTGGTTGGTTAATAACTCGTGAGAATAGAAAGAGTTCTTGGAAATGAAAAATTAAACCGTTATCGTGAAATGAATGTACGAAAAGTATATGTGTACAGTAAGTCTGAATTGAAGTTTTGGATATTCTCAGTAGAGGAGAGACCACAAAAAGAACATTGAGCCAGCAAAGATTAAAAGAATAGAATTATTCTAAAGGAATGGCCAATTTAAACAGCTGCAGCATTGAAAAGAATATCAAGATCAGCATTCGCCTTTGTTCAACATTCTAAATGTTGCGATATTAGCCTTGTTGTATGTCTCGAGTATGTGTGTCATTTTCCAAAAAATAAGAAAAACGCAATGTAGAGGTTAAAGGGCATTATCTTTTCGTCGTTATTTATGTATTTTTTTCCTGTATTATGGAACAGTGCTTGTCTTAAAACTATTTTCTGAAGAAAATAAAATCATCCTCTCAAAGTTTGGGTTCTGTAGTCCTTACAGGTCTCGTAGTTGCATTGATATGACATAGTTGTTTGCTATAAGAAAAGTTATTTCTCTCGATCAGGGAAGTCCGGGCAGAGATGGTTTGTTATAGTGATAGTTGATGTTCTATTCAAGAGAAAAAGAGTCACCATAAACTATGGTATCAGTGAGAGATATATTGATTATAGTTAGTTAGCAAACAGCAAGAAATATTACATGATATATATATATGCTTAACATTTCTCAATCTTTCAAACAGTTCAGCTTATTCAATTCTTTCTTCTCTTGTTGATGCTCACTATGAAGTGGGTTCGCCCAGTCACATTATGGTAGACTCCATACTCAAATAACGAGCAAATTAATTCGTTTATGTCTCGCTTGATTAATCCAGTAGTTTTCAGTAATGAATCAATTCCTTTGCGTGCAATCCGGAGTCACGCACAAAGCAAGAAATTCACAAAAAAAGGACAGCTTCTAATTCTTCAATTAGAATTATTGTGAAATAATTCGCTCAATCGAATTTGAGGTTTAAGACAATATCTTCCGTTGTATATCGGAGAAATTTGGGTTGATATTCTCATTTGCAAAAATATGGTCAAAGGAGGCTATAAATCCCTCAGTTGTTGAATCAAACACAAATGGGGCTAATCTATCCTCGTTACGAAAAAATGGGAATTCGATCTCAACTGTCTCATTAAAAAGCTCTCTATTCTTCAATAAGTATTGTAACTGTAGCCTAATAAATTTGATTTAATCAGTTTAACAGAATTGATTTATCCGTTATTCTGCTTGAGCAATTTTCAACATGAGTCGTATTCGATTCATTATTAATCGTTTTTTCGTAACAACGCGTTTTTTTATGAAAAGTTCATTCTTCAATCATCAACTGTGACCACTGTGATTATATTTCTTTTAAATTCACAAAAAGTAACAGCATTCCCTTACCCAAATGCGTCAAATTGTATTTCCACTACTTTTTTCTCTTCTTCTACTGGTTTCTGCCACTGACAAATACCCAGATCAGACTAAAACTTACGTCCATCTAATTCCTCACACACATGATGACATGGGTTGGCTCAAGTCCATTGAAGAATATTACTATGGAGTACCAATAAGAGGCGACCATAATGAAATCGGTATTCAGTACATCATCCAGTCAATTCTCGGTGAATTGACTATTGACCCAGAGAAACGTTTCTCTTGGGTTGAGGTCGGTTATTTCTATCGATACTGGATCAAACAAGAGTCTTCCATGCGGGACGTTGCGCACAAACTGATTAAGGATGGAAAATTAGAATTTCTCCATGGAGGCTGGTCCATGCATGATGAAGCCGTTACCTACTATGAAGACATTATCGATAATATGGCTCTCGGACAGAAGTTTTTGAACGACAATTTCGGTATCATTCCGAAAATTGGCTGGCAAATCGATCCGTTTGGACACTCTTCGGCAAATGCAGCTCTGTTTTCAAAGATGGGACTCGACGCCTTCTGGTTTTCAAGAATCGACCATAACGAAAAAGAAGAAAGGAAAGCAGCCCAAAACCTTGAATTCATTTGGCAGCCAAGAACTTCCCAAGGCGATGAAAATCAAATTCTTGCAGTCGTTACCGCTGATCATTATGACTTTCCTAAAGAATTTTGCTTTGATTTAAACTGTTGGACACCCGCACCTCCAGTAATTGACGATCCACATTCTGAAGGATTTAATGTAGAGTTGATAGCCGAGCGATTTGTTAATTACATCGAGACTGAAATGAGACCCTATTTCAAGCATAATCATGTTGTTATAATGATGGGAGGTGACTTCGCGTATGGGGTTGCATCGATGCCTTTTTCAAATTACGCCAAGATTAAAAAGTACATAAACAGCAGACCAGAGTATAATATGGAAATTATGTATTCCTCAGCAGCGGACTACCTTGAAGCTATCAACTCGAAAGAGTTGAATTACACGATTAACCAAGCTGATTTCTTCCCATACGCAGATAAGCCTAGAACTTATTGGACTGGATACTACACAAGCAGGAGCGCTCTCAAGCACCTGGTGAGAAAAGCCGGAAAAGATTTACAGAATGTTAGACGACTATTTACGTACTCCCTTTGGAAAGGAGAGAACTTTGCGAAGTCCGAGCTTAATTCCATCTGGGAGGCGCTCGATTTGATGGAAAGGACACAGGCAGAACTCCAGCATCATGATGGCGTCACTGGTACCTCCAAGAAGGCTGTAGCTGAAGATTATGCTTATATTCTAAGCACTGCCAGAGAAAATTTACATCAGGTATTTTATATCATTGAAGGTTGAGTTTTTATTGGGATTTAGACTGCGACTAATATAATGCTCCAGAAAGATCTCCAAAAGATTACAAATACAGCGCTTGACGTCAAATTCGCTATTTGTGAGACAGATAATGTTGATTACCCCAATTGCGACATGAGTGTATTGACTGAAAATCAGTCAATTATCGTTGCGATTTTTAACCCGACTGAAGCTAAATCTAAAATTGTTACTTTGCCTATTCCACTTGAAACAATCAAAGGTAATTACACCAGACCTTAACCTTCTGAATTCTTTCTTTGACCCTAGTGACTAGCCTCTCTGGAAGAAACATCAAGGCCGAAGTAATTTGCATCGGATTTAAGGAGGTTGGCTGCACTCTCTTCTTTGAAGACGAGTTCGCTGGCCAATCAACTCAATATTACATCATTGCTCCTGATTCTGAAAGTCTGAGAGTCCCTTCGGCAAAGATGTTCCAAAACAAAGAATCAGTTGAAACAATTGAAATTGCCGATGGCCAATATCTTGAAGTACCCTTATCACTCCTTTAACACTCAGTCTGATCTTAATCTGGTAACGTAGATACAAAACTCTCTGACCGGTTTCAAGTCGATAATCAACGATGTCGTGACCGAATGGAGTCTACACTATAAGAACTATACACCAAGGACCATACCGATGAGAAACAAAACTTCAGTCTCGGGAGTTTATATTTTTTCTCCTGAAGAAAAATGCCATAATGAAACACAGCACTACGCCACACCAACTGGGCTCGACGCTTTTATTGGAGACCTTGCTGTTCAAATTGCTATCAATTGGGAAGACAAGCTTTTGACGAAGATAACAATCTTCAATGATCTTTCTAACGTCCAAATCGAAACACTGTTCACGAAGGATTTTAGAAACAGAAAACAAGGAGAGGAAATTGTCATGATTATTGACACTGATATTCAAAATAATAAAACGTTCTACACCGACTCCAATGGAATGGAGATGCAAAAAAGAGTACTGAACCTGAGAGAGAATTGGGATTGGAATGTTGACGAACCGATTTCTGGAAACTACTACCCAATCACCTCTTCAATTTATATTGAGGACCCTGCTACCCAGAAAAGAGCAACGTAAACCCAGCCTTTATGTCCGAATGTCTAATAAATTTCTGGATTAGATTGTTAGTGGACCGCGCTGTTGGAGGTTCCTCGTTGGAAGAGGGACAGCTTGAAATCATGCTTGAGCGGCAAAATCTCTTAGACGATGATCGCGGAATGGGAGAGAGACTCCAAGATGGTAGAAAATCTTACTTGTTGGCAGAAAAACTTACCCTTTACTCTAGATTTTGAACTTATATGGCATTCAACGACCCTATTAATCACAGTTCCAGATTCAAGCACAGGACATAATTACCGCGCTGTGCAATATGCCTTGGATCAGCCGAACCTTGTGCTCGTTGCTCCTTTGCCAGTATTGGTAGCCTCACAGACGGATGGAGTTGCAGATACAGCTGTGTGGAATCTTCCGAAAAACGTGAAGGTTCTTCCTTGGCCAATCAAAGAGAATAAATTCGTTGTTCGCTTCCATAACATGGATGATCAAGAAAGCGTGTCAATCGATTTGAACGCATATCTCAATATACAACCAAATAATATAAAACTTACTGAAATGACAGTTACTGGAGTCCAGGAACTGAAAACAATGTTACAGAACAAGTTGGATTGGACTTACAAGAGAGGAAGCTGGCTATCACAGTTAAATACTGACTATATCAACAGTAATAAATCAGTTTATGAATATCTTTCTAACTTTTGGTCTTCTAACTGTAGATGCGGTGATTAACTTGAGAGGACAAGAGATTAGAACTTTCCTGTTTGAATTCCCTGAAGCAGTACCCGCAAGCGCCTCGTTCCTTGAAGTTGGACTCACCATGAATAAAAAAAATAAAAGAGGAAATAAACAAACTTGCCTTAGAGGTTAGAACAGGATAAAATAGCTCACAAATTCTTTTAATTATTGCTTGCAATTTTTTTTTAGTCTGATTATTAGGCTAATGCTACTTTTGGCTAAATTTGTATATGCCTCTCTATCTATTTTTGTGTGAGAAAGGTTTCCTCGCTTTTCATTGAATTTGATGCTTTTAACAAATTCCAAAAAAAAAAATACTTACGAAGCATTAATTTGCAGCTAGGTCTCGTTTTTTACGGATGAAAATCAAATTCAAAACCCTGTTACTTTGAGTCTGCTCGCAAATTCTGCTTTTTTTTGCTTCCGGACGCTTCTATATAAAGTTGGGTCAAGTAAATAGTTTCATTAATGTGATTTCTTTTTGAGCACATTCGGGTGAAATCAGCTTAGGAAATCGTCTCCTTTGTAAACAAGTACATATTTGAAATCAATATACGGTCCAGCTCAAATTAATAACATTTTTTAAAAGACAGCAATCAGGATTTTATTTTATCGCTTAAACCTATACTGCGGCGTTTTCATTTGGCGTTCAGATTTGAAAAAATGTCAGCACCCTTAGAAAACTCTTCCTCGCCTTCACTTAAGGATTTCGAGTCCGCTTCGCTTGAGCAACTGAGCAAATTAACATCCTCCGTCGATTTTATATCAGCACTCTCAGCAGCTGATCTGGATAAACCAATCAAGGAGAAATTAGGTCTTTTACATTCTTATGGCAAAGCCTTCGAAAAAGGCTACTATTATCAGTCCGAGTTGAACACAAAACTCAGATCTCATCTCGAATTCAAAGAAAAAGAGTATCTTCAACACGAAGAGCAAAATAAGGAGCTCAAAGCACGAATCCAAGAGCAAAAAAAAGAAATTAGACGTTTAGAAGACTTAGTAATTCAACTAGCGAAACAGCGAGACAAATACAAAGCAAAGTGCAAGAAACTTAGCGGGACTTTGAAGGAACTGAGCCAATCATTCTCCAAAAAGCAATCCCAATCTTCTTTTACCAAAGATGGCAACTCTCCTTTTGACTCCTCCAAAGGAAGTGTCTCTCCCTTTGAATCATCATCATCGCGGAACAACCTCTCGAGCCGTGACAGCCAGGACTTTGACTCAATCTCTGAGAAGAGCAAGCAGGAAACCCAGCCCGAGAAGATTAGCCAAACGCCTTCTGATATAAAGGTCAAATTGAACTTGCCTCAAGTGCTTGAGCCTATCAAAGAGAGTTCTAAAGAGCATAAGGAGCATGATAGTTCTGAAATGTATGCAAGGAAAAAAGATCTGAAATTGAACTTAATTCAAGCATCAAAGTTCAATGCGAATGACCAGTACGACACTAATGGCAATCAATTAGAAACATTAGAAGACGGAGACTACAAAGAAGCTGCTTCTCCAGAGCTGATTAAAGATTTGTATGAAAGAATACAAAAAATAGAACCTTCGAAGAGATCCTCAGTGGATGTCATTAACCCAAAGATTATACCGTTCGGTAAATAGTCTCGACGATGAAAAATTGTAATAGCATGATTTAAAGGAAATCGGACGGTACATCCGAAGTCTGAGTTAGATTTAGGAGAAGATGGAGATACTCTTCCGATGATTCCATTACGTCGGCAAAAAAGATCATCAACGATGCTTAACATCGGTAACATTAATATATTGTTTATGGATCAGTTAGAACATGCAAAATACAATAAATAGATGACAAACGGGTGGCAAATTTGAAGAAAAGCATAGTTACCCTTGCGAAAAGGTCTAGCAAAAGTAAAATTATCTCACTATCGCATGAATAAAAATAATTTATTTGTATTTTAGAACATCCCACATTGAAAGTTGGCGGTTCCTTGGCTTTTAATTTTGATCCGAAGTTCTCTCCACAACGAAAATCGGTAGAATTTATTCGCCCTTTTGGAGAACTAATATAGTTTACAGATGGAGCCACGACCATTACTCGCACATACAAAGAAAACTGAACCTGAGCCGAGCAATTTGAAGTTTTTTGAAGAATTTTTCATTATCGGTGTTCAGAAGAAAGATATTGAGCAATTCCAGCTAGGAAATCCAGGGTATTTATTATGTTTTAATGAGAGAATAACTTAGCGTCCCAACCGATTTCCATAGGAAAAACGAAGGGACATTGAAACCGAGAATCCTCTATAATTACCCCAGCGCCAAGGATATCCTTGAACAGTAATTCCGTCACAACACAGGCTGATATATTTCATTTTTTTTCTTATTCGATAGTTCTTCGCGAGCATCAGTTGCTGAATTCGCTTTTCCATTCGGAGTCGAAATCAAGCGAGACAAAATCCGCTCTGCCTCGAACATATACGAGTAATTTCTTTACGTAATCGGCAAAACAAATAATCACGTTTGCTTGCAGAGTGATGTTCCCAAAAAATTCATACGATGACAACTCCAACTGTTTTGTATTCCCACTGTTGGGAGGTGAACTTAGTGAACATGACCACGTAGAAGACCCTGAAATATTAGTGGAACTGAATCCTGATCGACTCCTTTACCATATCTGCATCAAGACACATGATTATATAGACTTTGTAAGCTCTTTACGACTTCAGTTGAGAGACTAACACCAATTCATGTGTTAACATGAATAGGGATATATTGAAGAAACATCGCACCAGCAAACGCCAACCCACGAAACGGATCAGTCCAAAGCTATGGAACCGCAACAAATTCCAACGAATGACACGAAGAAGTCAAAATCTAGACCAAAGAAAAAAATAAGGCAGATTTGGAAAGTTTCAAAAGTCTACTGCTTCATGACCTTTTTACCATTAATCAAATTATTTATGGACATCAACTGCAAAATGTTAAGTATTGTTTGGGTCCTACATTTCCCTTGTTAACGACAAATTAGATATATTAAAGATCGAGAGAATGACTTTATTTTCGAAAATGTTAGCTGAAGCCAAGGATGCGGTCGAACAGATGGACGATAAATGGGTTAATCAGGTACTATACCAATGGATTCGCAGGTTTCTGAGTGAATTTTATAGTTTGCAGAGAAGGAGCTCGTGAACTATCTAGACGCTTTACTCAAACTCCCTCTGCCGAAACTAGGTTCTTTCGTTGAGTTCAAATACAAAGATTACGACCACATTACATCATACGTTGGTGAAAAGCATGAAGCTGGAAATCACGCATTGTCTTGGGCCTATCCGATAGTGTTCACTTACTTTACTTTCAAGGACCTCTGGTTGATTTTCTCTGTAATGATGAGTGAGCACAAACTCGTGATAATGAGCAAAAATCTTGCTCTCCTGTCTTCTACGTTGTACATCGTTCTTACGAGATTTACAGTTACTAACTTATACCCTTGATGGACTAGATTGGTCTTACATGCAATGATGAGACCATTTAAATACACATATCCAATGATTTTCAATCTTCCAGAAGTACTCTTAGATCTATTTGATGCTCCCGGGTCTGGATTATTCGGTAAGCCAATTCTCGCATCCATTATAACTTTCTCTCTTCCAAAGGCTTAAATCAAGGGCTGGAGTACCTTGAAAAAGAGGAACTGAGCAAATTATTCCCTGATTGTGTGTATGTTGTGCTAGGAGAACATAAGCCATTGATGATTGCTGATGAAGAAGCGTTGAAGACCATAGCTCAGCCGTCCTTTAAGAAGATGGAGGCGAAAATCGCTCCTCATTATGCTTATTTCAACAAATCAACGACTAACAGCTTGCTTATTCACCATTCCACTGAAGAAATGGATCCTAAAGTCAAGGCAGATTTCATTACCAATTATGGAGTTAGAGAAATTAACAGTCGAAGGGTTTCTTCTGTGAATTCAAAGGGCGCAGAGATTGAGCACTCCCTGCAAATTGTTAAGTTGATTCACAGTGCGTTGATTAAAAACATTGTTAACATGCTTCCCCAAAAACCAATCTGTAAAGATCAGGTAAAACAATCATTTTGAAGACTTTTTGCTAACGATTCTTTCTTCACAATCTATAGGATCTTGATTATGCAGGCATTGGTGCCTATGTGGTCGAACAAAACCCTGAAGAAAAACCATTTTTGAAGGCGTTTGTTTCAACCCAGATGTTTACATATTTTATTGAACGAAAATATGAAGAGTTATTAAGCTATAAGACAGTCTAACAAATTTGGATTCTTGTGTGTTGATATATTTCTCGCTTAGCAAATCAATTAGTAAATGAGTTAAATGAGTGATTGCTCATATATTGTTTTGTTTGTTACATTTCTTGCAGTGTCAAAACCTTTACAAACAAAAGTTTCCTCTTAATTCCGAACCACCAGTGAAGCCCCTTTCCCATTTCCACCAGCAAAAAACCGTTTCATTCGATCAGCTCAACAGATTACATTTAGACATCGACTCTTTCCACGTGTCTTCCCTTTTTACACACATTTGAGTTTAGTTTACTAGTAATTAATGAGAAATCACTTAGGTTCTAGGTTAAAGGTGCGAAGAATTCAGATCGATATGAGATTGTTTTTAAAAATCGAATTTATGCTCTTGAAGTTGATTCTCGAGAAACTCGAGAGCAAACTAAATTTCTGATAGTATGCAATGCTGTTGATTTATTCGATCAGTGTCAACAGAAAAGCATAAAATTTTCTCATTCTGATACAATAAAACAAGTAAGCACATCCTAACTGAAGGTAATGAATCAACAAACTGCTCGAAGGAAGAGCGTGGACATATCCGAGATTCCATTAGAAAAGAGAAAGCAGCTTGCTGAGAAATATATTAGCGAAACAAAAGGACATTTCCCGTTCGTCATCCAAAGAGACTCGAATTCCTCAGTTTCACTCTATGAAAAGCCGAAAATGTAAGCCCAGAGCAATTATCTCCGTTCTGACGCCCTTATCTAAGCATCTTGATTACTGGTACTCTGAAAGTCATGAATTTATTTGAAGTGTTAAGAAAGAAACATAAACTCGAAGATCGTAAAGCCCTCTTTTTATTTGTAAACGGCAATACGCTGCTCCGTGCAGGTAACTAATCCTCAGTTTGCATAGAGAATTGACTTAATTTTCTGAAAGATGCTTTGATAGCAGACTGCTATTATAAATACAAGAATGAGGATGGCTTCGTGTACGTTGTGCTTTCCGATATTGCGACGTGGGGATAAACGGCTTAGAAGACCGATTTTACTGTTAATCCTTTGCACTAATTCAATCTAACAACAACTAATTAAAGGGCTTCTAGCAGCAAGCCATTTCTATTTTAAATAGGAACTTGATTGTTTTTCATCAAATTTCTTTTCATGTGTTCATATAAAGGGAAATATATAGAGTCATGAGCAACTCTAATCTTCTTTACTCATCTTTTTGACTTCTACTGAATAATATTGAGTAATCTTCAGCCTTTTTATTTGTATTTTTTTAATGCGTTTTGAAGCTACAACTGATTATCTTTTTGCATGTATCGCTTAGAGAAGAAGATAGCGAATTTAATACCATTGCTCTTGAGAAATAAATCCTCTTTTATTACTTTTCGAGTTATGCTGATAATTTCTCCTCGGTGTTGTTGTAGTTTTTTTCACAAACTACTTATCCAGAGAGAGAGAGTTATGTAGAACATAAAGGATATTTGGCTTATTTCAAAAAGAAAGATTCAAAGGATTGGTACTGTACACTGACTCAGTTCTTATTTCCTAAATCAACTTACTCACAATCACCAAAAAAACTATAAAAAAAATTGGAAAAAAAAGGCAAGACGTTTTTCTTTAAAGACAAAGTCAACTGTAGAAATTTTTCAGAATTCAGAATGGCCTCAAAAAAAGCATAATTAGAAAAATTAGCATAAGAACAACTTACACAATCGATTTCGATTCAAAATTGATTGACTTATGTCAGAAAATACCGCTATTTATTGGTAAGTTGACAAATTCTATGAAAATCTGTTTGAGTTAACGGTTTAGTTAGCACATCGTGGGCTCGTACAGCTCCCTCCTGATCCAAGCACACCTGCTTAATCTCTTTCGTGCAATGGCCTGTCACAATAATAATATGACTTTTCTTCAGGCTATTAGAACTCTCATGTTCCCGTATCATCTTGCTCGCAGAGATCCCATCAAGCTCTGGCATATTAAGATCAAACAGCAACAGTTAAAAAAACCCTGGAGGCGCTTGCTTGAAGAGTTTAACAGCTTCTGCTCCATCCTTTGCGATAAATACGTCTGCTTGCTCTTTCTTCAGCATTCGCTTATAGATCTCTTGATTATAGACTAAATCTTCAGCAACCAACACTTTCTTATTTGGGGCAGGAAGCTTTGAACTCAGAGTATAGATCGTCTGGTCCGTAGGTTGTGTTTGCAGGCGTCGATCTTCATTTATTTCTTCTATAATTCTAGATTTCTGAATTGAGTTCCTAGCACTTCTGTTCTTTTGAGACAACAGCTCATCATTTGCATCAGGATATGATTGAGACTTTATCAACACGACGAACGATGTTCCAACGCCCTCTCGACTTGACACGTGGATGTCTCCATTCATCAGTCTGCAGAGCTCTTTCGAGATCCATAGTCCTAGACCCGTTCCCATCTGCCGCTGAGATGTGTTCTCGCTGACTTGCGAAAAACGATTGAACAGATGCTGCATTTGATTCGAACTCATCCCGCATCCAGTATCAACGATTTCGATCCTGATGTACCCTTCTTTAGATTGATGTTGAGGCTGGAAATAGCTTATTGGGAAGTGTCTTCTTATAAAATCCAGCTGGAATACCTCACCCAAGCACTCGGAACCATTCAGCTCCCTTTCTTGAGGCGCAGACCAAAGATCCAGCGGATTAGGGCTGAGGTTAAGGATTCTCGGCGTATGTTTCTGGCCCTGTAACAGCTCTGCGTCTTCGATAAAAGTCGAAAGGAGGTGCTCTGATTCACGTTTTGTTGTCGGAAGCTCAGTTGCGGGTTCAAAGCTAAAAATCATTTTGATTTGACCCCGCTGGGTGAATTTTAGCGCGTTGCTCAGCAAGTTTAACAGAATCTGAGACAGTCTATGGTTATCGAAGAGTACCCTGGATGGAAAGCTCTTTTTCATGATTAAGGAACCTCGAAGTCCTTTTGCTTTGATTAGCTTCGAGGCATTTAGCCAGAAATTCTCAATATATTCCGTAAAGTTTCCTGGTTGCAAATTCACGTCAAGTTTATTTAGCTGGATCTTGCCTGAATCAAGGATGTTAGTGAGCAGATGCAAGAGCATCTGGCCACTATTGTTAGCATTTGTGAGAAGTGACCGCACTTCCTCGGAAACATTCTCACCTTCTGCAAGTTCAATGCTACCAAGCAGCGCGTTTAGCGGGTTTTTCAGTTCGTGAGAGAACGCCATGAGGAAATTGTCGTTCATTTCCATGGTTCGTTTGAGTTCTGCATTTAATTTCTCTTGCGTCTGGAGATGCTCAACTATCTGTTTCTGGGCTTCTTTCTGCTTCTGAATCAAAGTTTCTTTGTGCTTCACATAAAAATAAATGTTGATAGCCATCAGCGCATTTGATACAAACTGCAGCATTATCGTCTTAAACTCAAGACATTCTGATTGGTTACTGCTGGTACACACGAGATCTTTATTGAAGAGCCAATAGATAGACCATGCTGATAAGTTGAGCACAGTAATTCTCAAGTCTAGATGCTCGACTTCGGACATGATGTAACCCGCGAATACTGCGATGCTGTTAAAAATTTCCGCAATATATCGACTACTTGGGTCCACAGCAGCTGTTATGGGCAAGATAAGAGCTAGAGAGACTGAGCAAACACTGCCAGAGATGTTTCTGGTCGGGGTGCTGAAGTAAGTTCCGAGCAGGATGATAACACAAAACATAATCCATGTCACTATCAATTTCGTTGAAAAGAAATCGGTGGTAAGGTAAATTAAGATATCAAAAAAGATATTCGCAGCACACATAGCATAATTCAGCTTCTGTTTCTTGTAGAATTCTTCCATGCTTTCGAGAGTCTAACTGAGCACAGATTCTTTAATTTGTCAATTTTAAATTTATTAATTTGGGAATAATTCAATTTGAAGGGTACGAAACTCATTAACTGATTGGAAAAAGGGTCTAAATTTCTTCGATGAGGTGCACTGGATTGGCTTAGTTTGATAGTGCCAAACGTAATTGAAAACTGGGGGTATTTAAGGAAATGTTATCGAGCATTAAAAAAACGACGTAATTAATTTGCGTGATTCCAACCGTGAATATTTTATAAAGTAAGTACCCCAATTCTATTGAGGTAAGTTCAGAAAGTATTCGAGAAGCACAAACTGCTGCCTAATAATTAAATTAGGTGTTTTTAATAACGAAAGGGTGTTACAAAGAAGATAGAGCCATTGTGAGTGCACAGTTTATTGGAAAGATTAGTGTTAGAGAGTCGCTGCCGTAATTCAACCAACATATTGATTTTAGTAGTTTCTCATTGTGGAATATACACAATTTAGAAAATTTTGCGAGATATGAGTGAATTGAGCCAGGAATTTTGGAAGTAGTTGGCTGCTATAAGCTATCTACATATATTTTGTTTTAAACTTGAGCATGCTTTAATACTTTTAGGCCTTTTCTCAAAGTTATCTCTGATGGCGGCCAAGCAGCAATTCAATGAATATATGGAAACCATTTCTGGTTGAAGATTGAGTTTGGCCATTTATTTTTCTATACTCCTTGTTGAATAAGGATAGTTCTAACTACTAAAGCTTGTTTTCGCTACTTAGATTGCTGTACATTTGGGTTGTGAGTTGAAACGCGAGTAGATGACTAAAAAGGTGGCTTTTAATTGCGAAGAGTTGATGGTATTTTTGAGGCAGTGCGGTCGATTCAAATTTATAACTCAAAAATAGAATCTTAATTTTCTTGAGATACTTATTTTCTATTTAGAGCATTTTGGAATCGACAAGTCCTAACATCGCTATAGCTTCTTCACAACTGAAAAAATGTACAAGGCAGTAGCAAAATTAACTATTTAGCTCGAGCATATTACATTTCCCGTCACATGCAGTAAAAGTAGCGAGAATTGAGGAAATTTAGTTCATTGCATGGAAAATTGGCATAAGGTCCATATGTATTTTGAAGCTTCAGTAGGAACTGCGCTTATTTCTCCATTCCTTAGTTAGTTTTGTCTCAGTACTATTGATTAAGGGAGGCAAAGTCGGAGAGATAATTTTCCGAAAAGAAATAACCATCAAAACTCTCGAATTTCCCATTATCATCACTGCATGTGATATTGTTCGCCCTTTCAGGTGCTCTATAATAAAGGCCAACATCTTTGTTGTTTCTGATTTATATTCGTCTGTCGCTATTAACTTTTTCATTTAATTAGAGTAAAAACTTCGAGTATACGCCTTCAAACCAATCCCTCCAGATCAAATTCCAGGACGAGGACTATTATTGTTGTGACATTAATAGTTAGTTCCTATATAACATTTACTCTTGACATGAAATTATATTATCCTCAAATTTAATCACAAAGACATCCTACAAAAAAGTTGTTCCAAACATGCATTAAACTTACAAACACAAATCACGTCATTGTGGAAGCAATTTTCCTCCTTCAACAATTAACCGATGATAATCATAACACCCAACGACACAAACTGGTATCTTACAGGTTTGACACCTATAAGAAGTTCTAATTCTCTGGTTTTTCGGGTCTGAGCAGCAGACTTTGCATATCGCGGCCTTTTCCACCGATACCAAGAAACAGCGACCCATTTTACTCAAACTCTCAACTTTTTGCTCTCTCACGCTCTCTTTAGTTATTCTGATATTTTGAACCTGAACTGAATTCTTCTCTGCAACCCCCGACAATGTTTCCAGCACAAGTATGCGATAATCTTTTGGTGTCAGAATTCTCTTTCCTTTCCGAACCGTTGATAAATAAATCACATAGCTATTAACCATTGCAACCTCAAGAAAGAAGTAAAATATCAGCATAGGCAGTCTTTGACTTGCAAAAATATGATGATTTGAGCAGCGGATCATCTTCTCGTCAAACGCTTTTACCCCATTGATGTTGCCCTTGTAGCTCTCCATCATTTCGTCGAGATTTAATTTGTCTTTGAGTGTTGTAAATGCACTTTTTTCCTCTCTGGAAATACGATTAAATAGACTATTTCTCTTGTCTTCTGTCGGAAAATGAATCGTTGAGAGCAAACAAAATACTTCCTTCTCGTCCTTCCAGAACCCTATGGTTTGATTGTTGATTAAGTACTGCCTTGAAGCGACCTGAGGTAGAGAAAATATCTCCTTGTGAAGCACCGGCGGAACTTGAAGGTACTTCGGTGGTATCTTCCCGCATGCCTTGACATTAAGGCTTGATAGCTCAGATAAAAGCTTATTGGAGGTGCATTCAGGTGCCAGATAAACAGAGTATCCACAGTCTTTTAAAGGCTTGAGAAGCCTTTGCGCAGTTTCTAACAGTGCGCCTCTGTCTCTTTCAAGGATTTTGCGTAGTTCGCAGTTCACAACGTAACCTGTGGTGGACTCTGCGACTACAAACGCTTTGATTTTGTTCTCATCGTGAATAGCGAGCTTAGCTTTATTGCTAATACCCAGACGGACATTTGAGGCATCAAACGTTAAGATTTTCGAGTCTTCGTAGTGGTTTCGAGAGTTCTTTAGTACAGCCTCACAGAACTGGGTTAGCATGGAGGTAAGGCTACTGCTGGGCAACCCCTTCTCATTAACTGATTCAAAACAATGAACTAGCTGCTCGAATCTTTCTTTGGCTATCATGTTTCTGACTTCGTTATTGGCTCCTTTCTGGGGTTCCCCAGCCCAATAGTCTAACAAGCGCACTTTTCTGATTATTCCCATTAAATAGAGAGAGCAAATGAAATTTTTTAGCTCTGAATCAGTAACATCGACCCATTTGAGTTTTTTTGTGCATGCAGGATTTGGATTAGCTTTCCAGCAAGCGTTAATTCCGTCCACGAGTGATGTAATCACAGCATCATCCACGATACGATGGAAAATTTGCTTGGGGTCGGTTGTCTGGACTTCATTCGGTGGAGAAGTTGACTTCTGCTGAGATGAGTTTTCTTCGAGTTTACTGAAGGATTCAATCTCTTCTTCTATCTTTGGTTCGGTGAAGAGACTTTGTGCTGAGAATTCTTCTCTTTTGATACTACAGGAATCGTTGGAAACGTCAAGGATGTTTCTGGTTTCAAGGTCCCAATCTCTGTTGCTGAAAGGGTTTTCGTTGGAGATCTGATTGCTGCTCTTCTCTGCTTTCTCATACCAAAGTTCCTCGGGAACGGGATTTGATGCAAAATCTTTGAATTCTTCGACTTTCTGGACCTCAGTCTGAACGATCGAGAGCTTTGGAATTCTCTTCAGACTTCCAAAAGAAGAGAGGTAAGAAAAATCATTATATTATTAAATAATTGATTAATAGACAATTATTCGAGCTTAATTGAATATATCTTTAGAACAAAAGTTACTTGTAAGTTTTTTCGGTAGGAGTATATGGCTCAAATTCAAGATCGACAAGCTTATATTCGAAAGCTGGTGGTTTGTTAGGTTGAGGGTTTTTTGCAAAAGTCATCTCGGAGCTAGAAAGATTTCGCTTGAGGGGAAGGCCTTGTGTGAGCTCTGACACAGAGTAATTCTGGCTAGCACTGCTGCTGCTGATCGGTCTTTTAATTTTGTTAGAATTATTTTTGTATAACTCCAATGAATCTGTCTCTCTTTTTATATTTACAGGTGTGCTCTGGACTGAGTTTGAATCACTTGAAATTCCTTGAAAAATTTCATGAAATGCTTTCAAGTCATCAACCTTCTTAAAGGGCTCAGTTACCTTCAATTTTTGGTCGAGGCGTTAAGTTTTCCATTTATCTCACTGTTTGATGTCGTTTCTAATTTATCAAACAGAAAAAATAATGAAATTAAAATCTCGCATTTAACAATCCACAGTAAAAAACATATATTGTTGAATAAAGGTCCAGAGGGACATCCATAATTTGAAGAGATTTCATTGCAAAAACGGAAATTAACAAACTATACTCTAAGAATTGACATCCTATGGCAAGAAGAAAGAGTAATTTCTCTCATAGTTCTCGCATTATACTATTCCAAGACTTCAAATCCTTACCGACAATTGCATATTTATACTCAGAACTGCTTTCCAATTCTATCCCAAATGAATTCCTTTTTTGCTACACCTGATCTTTCCCTTTGTTTATTTACTCTGGCAATTAGAATACAAAATCAACTTTCCCTAGCTCTTTCTCGAATTATGCGAGAAGATTTCATTCATTTTCATATTAAAGTCAGCTATTGGCTTACAATAATGAAGAGCATCCTATACAATAAAGAACAAATTTTACCCTTTTGCCGAAAAAGGTGATTCAACACAAAACAAATAGCCAACGACCAAATCATAAACTGTCTCTACTACCTCCACTTCCTCTGGAAATAATAGAAGCGTTAGGAGATTCCTCTTCCATTCTAGGGATATATTTGAAGTCGACATCCCCAATTATCGAATCGGTAGCTGAACCTTCGACACTCGTCCAACTATACAGTCTGTCCTTATCATCATAATTTGTCTCAGTGCCAGTTCCATCAGTTCCATCATCCGAGATTTTGGAAGCAGTGAGCTTTTTCTTACTTTTCTTATGACTCACACTTTTGAAAAATAAGGAAATCCTATCAATATACGGCTTGGCTTTCTCTCTCAATGAGTTAAACACTCCGATCGCCAGCCTCAAAAGGAAATACAGATTCGCCAACACCATCAACGCGACGAGCATTCCTTGTAATACCTTGGATTTGGTCTCATCGTAATTCGCGATGCAGAAGATAACGATAGAATAAACCAAGAAAGACACGAATTCGATACGATTATGGTCTTTCAACGAATACGGCTGCAATATCAACAGAATCTTGCAGTACATCGCGCAAAGGACTAGCAAAGTCATTCCATGAATCGCTCCAGCCGAATTCCATACGCTTGCGAAAATCATCAGCACGTTTTTGAAGGCGAACGTAATGAGACCCCACCAGAAATAATTGAGTTTATATCCGTTGTAAAGCACACCCAGACCAATGCGATATTTGTCTTCTCGTAATTCTTTTCTATTCAAAATCAGTCTTCCAAACAAAACCATCGGGAGGATAATCAGCCAAAGCGCAATGCCGAAGATAGCTAAGCCATGTAGAATGAAGAATGTAGTACTGCCACATTCAACCGAAAGATGAGATCTCAAATAATCTTTTCCTAGGACATTTTCACAAGAGAAGTACGACATCAAACTATCGATGATTGCAGGCTGCTGCCAGAAATAAACGATTGTGAAAGCTGCGAAATACTCGATTCCTCTGCCTAGTCCATGCTCGGTTCTTCTTCTGAGATGTATGAATATGCAGGCAAACAGCCAAATCAAAACCGGAGAGAGAAATTGCGAAACTGCTAAAATAACAGTATTGTGCTCATAAAGGCCGGTAAGTGCGAGGAAACAACGAATCGAGGCCACCGATGCCTTGGCAGGGTTCCCAAAATTGGCTAGAAGAGTGGTGAGCACGCCGGTTAGATCGAAGCCGAATTTTTTCAAAAGCATGATAAACTGACAGTATGTCGAAAAGATTCTCGCGTAAATACCCAGACTTCGACTCTTTATGTTTTCCTCAGTATCTTCGATGCTTCTTCCAAGTCTAGTGAAGGAGATGTTGGATTTGAGAGAAATAAAGACATAGCCTGTGCCGATCAAGCCCATGATCATGAGGAAAAGCACGTAGAATATGATATAGACGGTAAGGCTGTAAGTGCATTGAACGCATCCGATCACGTTGCCTCTGACGAGAGGCGGAGACGCATTGGAATCACATGATCCGCATAACATGCCTGAAGTGTTGTTTCTGCATTTAGAGTCAGGACCTCCTTCACAATTGTCTTTAAAATGAAGACAGGAGCTTATATTGATGGAGTCTTTTGAAGGCCTCCAGTAGCCTTCAAAGACACTGAGGTTGTTACCTCCGTAGCAGATTGCGTTTGGTGGACAGGCCTTGCACTCTGTTTCAGTTGGGTAAAATGCATAGGTGCCGGGAGCGCACTTGACGCAATTTGAAACCTTTTCGTCGTAGACTTCCCCAGGGATACACTCGCGAAGACGAATGGTCTGGAAAAATTGAGCTTCGTTGCTTTCTAAAGTAGCGATAAGTTGTGCTGTCGAGTTAGGTTTTCCGGAGATAACTATGTTGTCAGTGTTAAATGTGACGATTCCATCTTTAGCTTTTTCTTTCACGAGTTTAAAGTCACGGAAAGTTCCGTTGCTTCCAGGGATCCTCACGGTGAGTGTTACGACAGAGGTTTGATCGATTTTCACGTGCTGATTTCTGTCGTCGATGAGAATGAAGGATAATTTATCAGAATTGACGTTCAGTTTAGAATAGGAGGTTTGATTCTCAATAGTATATGTGTCGTTATCGTATAGCGTGTTATTAATTCGCAATTTAAGCCCCGTTGCATAAGACGATATATTTACTCCATAGACGGCCGCAGAGTTATTGATAAACTTCATATCCTTCATTTCAGGCTCCTTATGAAGAAAGTGAATTCCTCCTCCTGAACTTGCATCATTCTTTTCAAATGTGCAATTTATCAATGACAAAGATTGATTATCACTTCTGGTCAAACTTATCACACCCGCTCCATTAATCGCGTTATTCTCCTTAAAATAGCAATTCGAGACCACTACTCGCTTCTCTAGCACAGCTATTCCTCCTCCCAACACTGCTTGAGTTTTATAGAAATTACAGTTATTTACCATGCTTGTAATATGTTCAGATGACTGATCTTCATAAGCATAGAAACTCAAAGCGCCTCCTTGAGTTCCAGCAACTCCCCTAAACTCCGAATTTGAGATATTTGCGGTTGAGTTGTCCGTAATTATAATAGCTCCAGCTCTTAGGTTGTAAAAGTAGAGTCCTTCTGCTATGAGACTAGACGCAGTTGTAATGATAACAACCGTTTGCTGCAGTAAGACACTAATCGCTAGTGGATTATTTAAATCATATTTCGTCGGTTGAATTGAGACAGTCATGTTTATATTCGAAAAATTGCTGCCTGTCACGATATACTTTGCTCCTTCTTGGATTTGGATCACTCCTTTGCCGTTGAATGAGATGTTCTCATAAACTGACCCAACATCTTTGAGAGTAGCCTCGCTACCAATGACGTTTAGGATCGCAGGATGCATCCAAAGCTGATCGTAGGGAAACCCGACAAAACGGCAAAAATTCATTTCAACAGTTAAATTCTGAGTAAAAGAACTGTCAATTGTGATCAATTCAGCAGAATCTGAGACCGTTCGGACCCTTAGGCTGGGTACGGAAGTGAAATTGCACTTGTTAAAGATAAACGTAGAGTTTTGGTGTTTCAGCAGGAAGGCATTCGTATTTTCTTCATTGATAAAATTGTTGTTTGAAAGAGAAATTAGAACCTGCGCAGCATTAACAATACAGCCTCCTTGACTCTTCCTCGCGTTGTTTGTTAAGAAAGAGGAATCGATTATCTCGAAAATATGATCTTCTTGATCCGTGACGATATTGGGGCTGAAGAAAACTGCTCCTCCACCAGTCATTGCAGTATTATTATTGAACAAGCATTGTTTTATCTTGACCTTGAAATGATTATTCGCTGATGCGAAGAATATAGCACCGCCTTGGATAGCTGAGTTATTGATGAAGCGGCAATTTTCAATCAGAATGTAGTTATTTCGCTTCTGGGATCCAAGAACCCAGTTCGAGTTGTGGATGAAGATAGCGCCTCCTTCGTAAGCGAAGTTATTTGTGAAATTCGTGTCTCGTAGTTCCAATGTCGAAGCTGTGAATGTAATTCCTCCTCCTTCGGTCGAGACAAGGTCATAGTCATAAATTCCGGTGAATTGCGAGACTCCGTTCTCTTCGAAGGAAGAGTCTTCAATTGTCAGGCTATTAACGTAGAACCCAGCGCAGTTAATTCGCAAGTTAGCCCGGTTCCTTGTGAATATTGCGTTAGAAACACGAACTTCTGAGAGGACAGAGTAAACCAGCAGCGCAGTTGCACTTCTAATGTAAGAGAACGTTGTTTCCAGCGTATTATTATCAAACCGATTCGAGTGCAAGATGATAGTGGTGTCGGAGAAGTGAAATTCAATCAGCATCAAGGTAGTGTAATCGTTGTCGCCAACGATGAAGTTATTTGTGAAAGTATTACCATAGATAATGAAAGGAGCGGTGTCAGATTTTTCGCATTGATTATCTCGGATAGAAATCACTTTGTAATTGATGGCGAAATAATTATTTATTGTGTTATGAGCAAAGGTCAATGTCTGGCAGGCATCCAATTCAAAAATACCTCCACGACTCAAACTATCCTCTGGCAGATCGTAAATCTGTTCGAAATCTGTGAATTCATTTGACTCTACGATGATATTTTGAATGTTGACCAGCTGGAACAGATCTCTCTGCGAAAAAGAATTGCTTACATAATTTCGCATTACTGTGATCGATTTTATTCCATTGAAAGAAAGAATGTGACTCTCATTCAAAAACGCATTGTGTTGGAATTTGTTTTCAGTGAACATGACTTCAGAATTGCAAGACTGTTGGTTAAATATTGAGGAAAAATTCGTAAAAGTGTTCGAGAGGACCGTAAAATTTTCGATCTGTATCAACGTTGGGTAATCCTTTGAAACCTGCAACTGCGACATTGGGAACACCAAAGAGCTGTTCACGAAAGTATTAGCTTCCATATAGAAATTCAAGAGCGTAAAATTATGATTCTGAAATTTGAGCAACGTAGAATCGATGATGGTATTTCTAATAACTCTGAAATTCTTTGCAAAAGTAAGAATTTTACTCATTGAATCTAGCCATTCGAAGGTGTCCAGAATACAATCCTTAATTAAGAATGACTCGATGGAGAGTTTCTCATTCTTATTGGTATTCTTCAGTTTGACTCCACTACCGACGATATTATGCGCGGATATCAAAGATCTGCTTGAGATCGATGTTGTCGAATTCTTCAAGGAGAATCCAGGAGGTATGGTTTAAGAAACTCAAGTTTTCTATTTGAATTCCATTGCTTTTGCAAAGATCACTTAGCTCTTGGAATGTAAGCGAGTTGCAAGTGATATTTTGAAAAGTTACGTTGACTGCACTGAACGCGAGGCGTGCGCCAACTCTATTCTTCTTATAGGCGTGCATGAAGGAGAAAAGCTCTTCTTTCTTTGCAACAGAATAGAGATTCAGATTTGCAATTTCAATGTTCCAAAGAGAAACATCAGTGTTTTCGACAAAGAAGAGGATTCCAGCGAGTGAATTGTCATATCCAGTGATCCTGAGATGGTTTAGATTGAAATCGCAGTCTAATTGGGAGTTATCCAACCCCGAAATGAGAAAGGTGGGCTGGAGGAAGAGAAGCTTAGAGAGTTGCATCGAGACGCTTGATATAGTGACTACTGAGAAGCCTTTTAAAGATAAACTGCCCATAGAGATCTGAATTTTAGGATCATCGTCATTTTCGTCTTTGATGCCCATTATTGTGAAGGTGGAATCAGGTTTGGCTTCGAGGTAATGATGAGTAGTAAAATCGAAGCTGGTGTTAGCGCTCCCAAAGACTGCTATGGTGATAGAGCCATTACAGGTGCTCGCTTGCTCTAAGATGAGAGAGAAATTACTTGAACAGCCCATTGGAAAGGGACAATTGTGAGAGAGTTGAAAGAAGCAAGGTTCCTGGCAGTTCGAGAGCAGAAATGAGGAGCAAAGAAGAAACAGAGCGAAGGTTTTAACAATTGCGACTTGATGTGACATTCAATTGTATAGAGTAATGAAAAATTATTTTTAAGATTCAAGAGCATCTGTTTAATACATTTATTAATTGCTGCAACAAAAATGGAGAGAAAGAGAGAGGAAGATATAGGTAATTATGCAGAATTCATCTAGTCTCTTGATCAGAAAGAGAGCATAGTAACAAATTAGCAACATTCTTCTGTTGCTGCTGAGAAACTGAATAAATGGCAAACTATGAATATCAATATTTCGGCAGGTGCATGGATTTGAAAATCTCATGTTTGTGATGGATATGTGACGCGCATAGGTTGTAATTGTTTTGGGTTAGAGGATTGTAACATTATAGGAGGGATGTCAATAGTTTAAAAAATGTTGAAATTATTTTATTCAGGTTTCTTTAAGAATTGAAATGTTTGAAACAAGAATAAAACAATTTGATTGTTAACGGAATTACTGCCTTTATGGGAAAATCAAATTCATTGTTAGTCTGCTTCAGATTTCTAAAGTTTCCACAAAATAATGATAGATAGTGCCTGTAGTTATTTGTGGCGTGAATATATTTGATTGCTATTTAACCGTCTTTTTATCAAAAAAATCATCTAACATCTCCAAAGTCAAGTCGAGCCAGATTTTCAAAGGGTGCCCCTCGAGTCAATCTCAAAAACTTAAAAAAATATTTTATCAGATTATACTATTGAGATGTAGTAAACGAGGATTAGACATGAGACAACTCAGGACCAAGTTTGCTTACATTCAAGTCATTCCAATACATTTGATTTGAAAACCATCCAAACTGTAAATCCCAATGAAAACTCCCTAACCAATTCTTTGATTCAGGATAATTATCATAAGTAATATTCGAATAAATTTTTTCCAGGGACCACACTACTCTCTGATGAAAATCACTCGATTATTCACTATATTTCTCCTTGCAACCATGCTTTCGAGTATTGCATACGCTCGGAGAGCCGTATTCGCCGGAGGCGGTGTTGATGATGCAAATGGTGAGATCTATCAAACCTTCTTGGACCTAGCCGCCAAAGTTTCTCCAAACCCCACCATCCTCATCTGCACTGGAGCGTCAGCACCCGAAGACGCTGATGAAAACGCCCAATTTTACATCGATATCTTGACCAAAACCTTCGGAGCCAAGAATGTCATTAACCTTCCCATTAATCTCAATCACCCAGAAGGCGCTTACGATCAAGCAAATCTCGATTTAATCGCTAGCGCCCACGGTCTCTTCTTCGGGGGTGGAGACCAAAGCAGACTCTACTCTTTATTCTTCCAGAATTCCACATCAGGAAAGGTCGACACACCTGCCCTCGCATTGATCCGTCAAATGTATGAGAGCGATAGGCTGGTGTTGGGTGGTACATCTGCAGGAACAGCAATCATGTCAGCAGTGCCAATGATAACTGGTGGAGTCTCTTACGAATCTTTCGTGCATGATCCTCATCCATACATCGCTGGAGACGAGTCTGATGACCTCACTTATCAAGAAGACGGTGGATTTGGGTTCTTCACACTGGGATTCATTGATACCCATGTCGGAACAAGAGGCCGACAAGGCAGAGACATCAGATTAGTGCATTGGTTCCCTTCAACACTCACGAATTTAAGTTTCGGTGTTGATGAAGACAGTGCGATAGTTCTTGAAAACGATACCTTCGAGGTCGCTGGTTATAACGGCGTGTTCATCTATGACATTTCCGAAGCCATCTCTTCCGATAGCAAGTCGAAGTATTGGAATTTGGCTAATGTGAAGGTCAGTTACCTTACTACCGGCGACAAATATGATTTCCGCACCAATACTGTTACTTTTGCAAGCTGGAAGAAGGATATTAGAGGCCACGAAAGGCACGACAAGCCAATGGAACCTAAGAAAGATATCTTTTGCTGGAACACTAATGAGATTTTCACCAACGTGACGACTAATCTCTTTGATAGTAAAGAGACTAAGACTTATGGGTTAAGCTACCAGTCAAATCCTGAATTTAGGGTAGATTTCGAAAAGAGAGAGGATTCAAGAGGAGCTATCGGAACAAAAGGGATTAATGAATATATCTCTTATAGTAACCTCTACGTTAATATCTATTCTTCAGAGGGAGCGATGAATCAGGTCGATGATATTATTCTGAGGGATGATATTGCCACAACAATCAAGAAATTCCACTAAAGTAGAGGAGATGATTATCAACACATCAAGAAGCAAGAAAAAAGACTAATGATACAGATTCATAAGTCTTTGGTTGATAGTTAACTTTGTTAGGCTTCACACCAGAACTATTCAACACTCATAATAATAATGAATACGTATCCCGCTTCTGTTATCAAAAAAATTTTACAATTCAAATTGAGGTAACGCTATGTTAAAGTTGAGACCATTAGTTTATTACTTTGGAACAAATTTAAATAAGGACCAATAGAATGTAGAAAATATAGGTCTAGGATCGATTTTACAATGGATTAGCAGATCAGAAAATATTTATTATTGTTCTTAAAGCTCTTCATGACAATTCTTTTGAGCATACTGAGCGTTCCTAATTGAAGATAAACCATCTGCACGACTTTGAAAGCGTGAAGTTCTAGAGCTAATAATACTTCACGGCTTGAAAATTGCGCTTGAATTTGGATATTATTATAGTAATAAATTCAGCGCATTAGTTTAATTTTCCGTTCTCAACATAATTGAATCCTTAAAAAAAATGATTAACTTAATCCCGGACACGAAACCGATGCTCTCTGGCTACGAAGACGGTTTTGTCGAAACATTCAGGACCTTCTCTCAATCAAAAAGCATAGACAAGACTTTCCATCAGGCTCTCGACAGTCTACTCGAAACATCCTACACAACACCTCATCATATGCTCCGAGTGAAAGCCGAAAATGAGCTAGAAATCTTTCAACAAAGCATCGGAACCAAAGGCCATTTAATCGCAGTTTTTCAGATGCTCTATCTCATCGACAAAAATGACAAAAACACTTTTGATAAATATTATACCTACGTCCTCGGCTACATCAAGCGCTCTGGAAAACTCTCAGACATAGGGCCGCAAGATCACCTACAGATCCTTGCTTGCGTAGTTTGTTGCATTATCACAAAAGAAATGTCATTTAAACTGCGCGAAAAGCTCGTCTATTGCTTTGAGCAGCTAATTCAAATCGAATCGAACGAGAGCGACACCGTCAAACTCACGATTGGCTCGTTTTTGATTAAAAACCTCGGCAGTTTGCAATCCCATCAGCTCGGAGGAGCTCTAATGATCCTCCAACACCTCGTAAATAGCTTTAATAACCAAGATTTCTGTATAGAAGCCTCCCGCGCCATACTGGCGTTCGGAGAAAAGATAGTGCTTTTGACAGCTAATATAAACAGCCTTAACTATGAGGAAGCGTTTGAGGTGTTGAATATGCTCAGCACAATCGCTGCGGCAAGTTCGAAACTCATCGCAAAATTTGCCTCTTACTATTCGAATCTCTATTCGGACTGCATTTTGATATCTGAAGGATTCTTGGTCTTTTTCGATAAGATTATTACGATGGATTTCTTTAACACTGGGAGCTCGTTGATATGTTTTCATGATGATCCTGTCGTGTGTGAGGTGGTAAATAGTATGAAAGCCAATATCATCAGAGGAATTTCGAAAGTCGCTGAATCTATTTACCGAAAAGGAGAAGAGCACCTGAGGTTCAGGCCGTCTGAGTTGGACTCGCCTGAGAAGAAAAAATCAACGCTGTTTCATTATAATATGATTAAGTACTTGCTGAAGGAGCTGCACGCATCACTGAAGATTGCTTCTGAGAAAAATATTGTTTTAACGGATGAGGTAAAATGGCTTGTGTATTTGCTGCTTTATCCGCAACGTGGTTGAATAGGAAAACAGCGCGAATAAAACTCTGACGGTCTCGATGAGGTTTTTGGCTGACATGGTGAACTACTTTGAATTTTTCAAACTGTTCAATGAAAATAAAGAAGAGTAAATCGCAAATTTTACTCACTTGTTGAGAGTTAACCTAATTATTATAATAAAAGGATCATTGTCAACATCGTGATGCTTTTGATGGTAAATACCAAGAGCGATTATGAAAAGTTTACCGAAAACCCTAAAGACCATGTGCAGTTT
>ENA-UOTX01000076-UOTX01000076.1-compost-metagenome-genome-assembly--contig:-NODE-76-length-98579-cov-15.046466_pt1 | contig 98579 bp, 50 predicted proteins | sample MGYA00238143_ERZ746982 | MGnify/ENA primary metagenome ERZ746982 (study PRJEB28758, sample SAMN06268862) | compost metagenome | isolation source: single cell | place: USA: California, Emeryville, Joint... | reverse complement strand
GGACCTTCGTTAATTCAGCAAGAGCTTCAAGACCCAAGGTGCTATTGTCTCCAATCAGATTCCAATCGAGTTTCAAATTTGTTAAGTTGATACAATTTTTCAAGCCTTGGCAAACAAGAGCAAAGGCTTGAGGGGTGAGATTGTTTCCTCGAAGTTCGACGGACACAAATTGTGGATGCGTAGATAGAAATTCAGCGAGAATTGGAGCTCCTCGGTCTCCTATGTATTGATCTTCAAGAGATAAAACTGGATCTGATCCTTGAGAGTGAAGGATCTGAGCTAGTGAGTCTGAATGGGAATCTTTCTCTCTAAGGAACGCCGAAAAATCTTTCGGAGGAGAATACCGATTATTGAGTTTGCTGCGTGGCCGATCTGGGGTTAGCTGGCTGCGACTTGGTCTGTGTTGGCTCATATTAATTTAATTTTTCAGATTTTTAACCGTCATTTTAAACAAATTTGCTTCTTGTTACTGCCATCGTTTTATACCTTTTTGTTGTTCAAGTTTGAAAGAAGAACTTTTACTCTTATAGATCCTCCAAAGTTGAAACAGTAGTCATTTGAAGAGGAAACTTTTTTTCGGAGTTCGAAAATTTTTGTTATTTTAATTCACCACAACAAAATGTTAAAATCCTGGCACTCTCTATGTTTGTCTCATATTCGCAACCGGGTTCCTGATTCGTTAACTCAGCGAATTTGAACTGCAAAAATATTTTAAAAAGGGAAATAGAACAAACACTGACGCTCGAACTTAATAAATTAATTCACGTTGACATCAGTAATAATAATAATTCACTCCGCGGGCTAAATTCTGGAGTATCATTCAAGCATGATTCGGGAACAAATCGATGCTGCCTTCAATAACAATAAAATTTTCTTAATGCACGATGCAAAATAATGAGTTCCATGATACTAACTCTTTAGGTACACTACTTCTAAATATAATTCTCAGATAATTGAAATTATTTAATCCGCGTCCAAGTAGGTAACATATCTGCAATTTTGTGATATCAAATAGAAATGTACTCACGCAGCCATACATGAAACGAATACTAAATAACTATTCGTAAGCATTCACAAAAAAGATTCACAAAACACTATTAGACATTAGTTATTACTTCGCGAATTAGCTTTATAAGCTGCTGTGGAGTTTCTGGATTGCGCTCGCGCTGAGTTTTCTTTTTAAAGTGGAATAAATAGAGACTGATAGCATAAAACAGATTGTCTGGACCCTATGGTTAAATAAGCGTTAGTTTAGAGAGAATTTTTCGCCATTTACCGGAATGACTGCCCAATGCTCTCTGCCTGAGTAGATGTCATAATGAGGTTCAAATATACTTGGATTGCACTGTTTAAAGCACACATCTTGCGGATCGGCCCTCGAAAGATCTTTGCCGATTCGATTAGTTGAACAACGCAACGAAAATTTTTACCAATGACGTCTCTGTAGCCATAAACGATTTTTTTCTTCAGAAGATTATTTCTCCTCTCAGCTTCAGTCAACGTCTCCATCGTCAAGAAAGTGAAAAATATATTGGAAATGATCTGAAGGTCTGATGGATATTTCCCGTTCAATTCTCCCACAACGTAATCAAAATTCTTATAGAAATGATCCGAGAAGCAATACAACTTTTCCATGACAAAGAGCCTTTCAAAATTATTTGTTCAAAACAAAAAATTGACTCATTAAAATTTTTTACCTTATATCTACAGTCCTATAACCCTCTATCTCAAAATATTTTTCGAGGTGCAAGCGCTCTTCGATGTCCTCTTCCAACTCTTTTTGCAGAGTGCGCGCTTCGTTCGGTTTTAAGGGAACAACAAGGTTCCATTGGGGTCCTCCATATCTGAGAGAAGCTCCATAATTCAACACTTCGTCAATTTTGATGGTATTTAAATCCGAGTAAATTTCCAGGGGATCACCCTGCTTATCGCTGAATCCTTTGACGAATTCTGCCTCAAAAAGTCTCTTACCGTAGTACTTCAGCTTGAGATTGATGTTGAGGATGTTGTTTCTATTGACAGTTATAATCCTGGGAATAAGTGTTGTTGCCAGCCAACGGATGACATTATCTTTCCATTCAGAGAGTAGTATTTGAGGTAAACCAAGCATTTCTAAAGTTTTGCGTGCGTCGCGTTCACGTTCTTCAAGCATCGCTGAAAATACGTGCTTGCTCTCTTCACCAGCTCTCCTCTCATCAAATCCAACAAAATCGTCGTAAAATCCATATGAAGTGGTATTTCCTAGGAATAATAAGGTGATGGTCCATGAAAAGACTGCTGTTTATAATTACGGTTGAAATTTTTTGGAGGATAATAGATGGCATTCTGGTCGTTGCCGGTCCTACCAAGTCCCGGTTGCGGTACGATTCCAGTCCGTTCTTGGAGTGGATCTCGATTAAGGATCGCTCGAACAGCAGCTTTTTTGTCATAATCAAAGGAACTGGGCGGTGTGAACTAGTAAGTAATTTCTTCAATTATTGAACTCTAGTATAATTGTTACTGTGAAGAGATTTTCTGTTTCCAGCTGGGCCATTATATCTGTAAGCAAGATCTATTTCTGAGACTCTGGATGGAGTAGGTCCAAACTCTTGGTTCTCTATAGGCTTTGGTCTGTCAATCCTATACGGGTCGAATAAGGCTGTTTGAATGCTCTGTCTCTCATTGCTCGTGGATTGATTTGATCTGAACAAATTAACCATTCTTGTTAATATATTTTCATTCTGAGGCTCAGGCGTAAATCCAGATCCAAAGCTGGCTTTACTTGCGATAGAAGTAGGCCTCAATAGGCTATCTGAGTGCCTTATGGGACTAGTTCGCATATCTGGCCCTTGTTGATGATGGTAATGATAGATGAACACATTCTGTGTTTGTTTGAAGGCAGGGAATTACCTCTTTCGGTTGGTTGTTGAGCAGTTTGGCTTTTGTAGACGAGATAACCGAGATTGAGTAAGCACAGAACCAGCGAAGTGATGATAATCTCTGATGGAATGGCCAACTGAACTTTGAATACGAGAATTGCGGTGAGAAGGCAGGCACAGCCCAGCATAATTAGCACTAACATATTGGTTCATGGAAACTGTGTAGAAAAATGAATTACTTGTATTACTGTCTTTTGAGGATGAGGTGATCATGCTTTTTCTTTTTTGCAGTTCGAGTAATTTTCAAAATAATCGCGCTAATATCTTAAGTGTTCAAATTCTTCTGAATGTATAGAATTCCATTATATTTCAAGTATTCATCATCCAGTGAATACAGAAAAAATACTGTTAGCGTAGGTTTACGCTTATATTTTAGTTCTCCCACTGAGGATCACTCAGGATGGCACTCGCTCTTAAGCACCTAGATTGTGGGTGTCGTCTTTCTCAAGCAGTATTTCTAAACTAATCTGTGCAATAGCAAAAAACTTTCCAAAAATGTTTCATTGCCACCGATTTGAATGAGAGCTATTGGCAGACGAACAATTTCAAGGAGCTTATCCAGCAACTATAACAATTATTTTCAAGAATTGAGAATGAATAAAAATAAGTGTGTCAATTAGATAACCTGTACAATATTTTTGTTGCTCGTTCCAGGAATATATTGATCATCCCCATCGATGCTGAAAAGAATCTGGTTTATTTTATTTTCATTTCATGTTGAGAAAGAGAGAGAGAAAAAACAAATAGAATATAAATCGTGAGGGTTCATTCTGTACATACATCTGGGGGTTATTTTCGTCATTGATCTTGCCAATTAGCGATATTTTTCATTTTCTTATCTGTCAAACAGAACATGATGTGTGCTTCCATAACTCATGTAAATAGTAAAATTTATTATCCTAATAAGCAGAAATTAACCTTAATTTTATTATTCGCTCTTTAGCTCCTAAGGAATGAAAAGTATTGGAATAATAAGACATAAATGAATCCCACAACAACAACTTCTAATGAAGAGATTTCTGCCTGGCAAGTCCTTGAGAGCCAAGACAGTCTTGATCATAAAAATACTATCCAGAATATTACAGCCATTAGAACTAAAGTGATCAGTTTTGATGTAAAAGTCCCTTTAGAGGAGGATTTAGTCTCTTCAAACAAGAATTTTCCAAGTCAAACGACAAAAAATAATCAGCTCAAGAGAAAATTCGAACACAAATTAAGCAACCAAGTGAAGCACAATTCCATCCTTCGCGCAATTGGAACTACTTCTACCAGCGAAGGGACTGCTCATTCGAACACACTTGCAAATCTCGAAATAACTGGTACTTCAAATCAAAAGAAACATTTGACCACAGATACAAAAGCTCCATTGGATTTTACACCCAATCAAGATTTGAATCAACAAAGCCAAACAGAGAATAAAAGCATCGCTAAGAAACAGGCTCACCCAAAAAGTTTTGTCATAAAAAGTCCTCGTTTTCCAATCCGACAAGACTTTCCCTCCAACAATTACGGGTTAACAGATCTAATCCATGCTCAAGAGCGAGCGCATGAAAACCATGTTCACACATCATTGATGCAGAAGGTGGACACATTGAATCATGCTGACCCTAAGGAGAGGTCTTATGGGACGAGTTCAAATTTTTCGACTCCCAGAAGAATCAAAAATGATTTAATGAGGATCGACCGACCAAATAAATCTCCTATGGTGCGGGTTTCATGGGTGGTGAGAAAAGTCTCTTCTGAAAACAATAAAGATTTCGAGGCTTTTGAGCGGAAAAACTCCGTGCATTCGCAGAAATTCAGTACACCTCGGTTTATAAACACAAAATCCAGGCTCGAGGCCATTAGGCCAGAGAGTTACACGAAGCTGCTGTTACGAAGTCCTGTCCAAAGACCTCAAACGGTTGCTGCTATTCAAAAGATAGTGAAAAAAGACGAAGATCTTTTCAAATCTGTATTGAGCGTCAGCTCATACCACTCTCCGAGGGGTGTCACTCGCAACTCAAATCATATGCAACCATCACTATGATAATAAAAGAAAATTATTATTTTTTCGCTTTTCCCTTGTGGATTTTTCTAGATCTTATATGTATTTATACACTAAAATATAATGCCTCCTAACATCATAAAACTAGCGACATGAATATAACCCTCTTAACGCTTTCTCTCTTTAAAGAATTTGAATTGAGGACCTGTCTCATATTTCTTCAGTTTCTTTTTGCCTCCATTCTATTTGCAAATTAGAATATATTCCTCAGCCAAGGATAATTACTATTAATGTCTTTTTATGATCGAGTTTAAGGAAGTAATCTTCCATCTTTTGAGCATTTTCGATTTTATCAGCAAGTTTTTTGTAACTTTGCTTAACTTTTTCGGCAAATCGTTTCGTTTCGCGTTGATTAGCGGCAAGCTGATTAATGAATTATGAAAAAAATGTCGAAGTGTAGTGAGTTACTGGTTCGTTTTCAAGAGTATCAAGAGTAATACGATTGTGTTTCTGATCTACGAGCTCCGGTAAAGTATTAAAATGCGTTGCTGGGTCAAAATTGTCAAACTCTTCTTTGCTTTTTACGAAAATTGTATGTCTATTTTCATGATCAAAGCCTATCATATTCATTTCCGCTTTCATCTTTTCGACTTTCTGAATCGCAGAAGAACATTTGAATGAGAGTTTAAACCGGTAAAGTTACGCTGGCGTCTCTATACTTTTGGAGTTTCACCATATTGCTGCCTTTGGTCAATTCGATAGATTTCAGTTCCTTTGCTCTTTCAGGATCTTCATCATCGTCTTCTTGTTCAATATCAACATGTCTACCATCCTAGTGAAGGCAAAATATAAGTTTAGATTCACTTTGAAAAGAGAAATATAAACCTCCATCTTGGAGTTAATCATGCGAAAATAAAACTCATCAGGGTTTCTGAGACGAGCTTGGGTTCTGAGTTTTGTAAGTTTGTCTTCTTTCTTATGGTAATCAATTGCTCTTGCTTTATAATCTTTCTTTTTTTCTAATAGTCCCAAATGTTTTCTCCTCTCTAGTTGGCCTCTTTCTCTGTACTTTCTTTTAGGGATCGCCCTCTTAAATGATGCTAAGGTAGACATTTTCGCGAAAGCAATAAATAGATTTATTAAATTATTTTGTCAGTCAACAGATCATTAGTAGATTGCAGAAGAAGAAATCAGAAAAGTACTGCATAAAAAGATAATGATTTTTACTCCTTCTTGATAACTGACTGAGTTGCAGTGATGCCGTTCATGTCTTAGGAAAAATTATTTATCGGATGCGATTTCATTTACTGAGAGGTAAGGCAAAGTAAATCATTGATAAGGAAAACTGATACAACATTTGTGTAGAGTCAGTAATTGTATTGAGTTTAAGTTGTCTTAATCAAATGTAAATTTTGGTCTACATTATTAATTTTGATATCTTTTGCTGGATCTAAGTGGATTTGACAGCTATTTCTCAAATATGGATAGAGAGGTTTATTTTTCTGTGTACTGTTATGAACTTAACGAATTAAATGTTTTGAGAAATAAAAGTCATAAATTTTTTCGAATTGCGATGGTTTTACTCGTCTAAAAATCCAGAGCTGCTGGATTGTTGCTCTTGTTGAACATTTCTCACGCCTCTTGGAATAGTAGGTTGTGTGAGATCTACCATATCGATAGCGAACTCCAGGAAATTCTTGCCTGTTTTGAGGGTCATTCCTTGGATACCTAGCGTTCCAACCAGAGGATTGACAATACCCTTCTTCAGACTGGCCGTTGCGCCAGGAAGCATAGCAGCGAATAAGTTATTTAGGAGAGGTTTCAATGCTTCCGCTTTAAACTTGTCTTGTCCAACCAGAACAAGCAATTCACTAATTTGAGCTCCCATGACATTGACAATAATAGTTTTTGGATCCGGACTGAGCAAATTTACTGTGAAAATTGCTGTCATATTGAGCTGAAGGCCTGTAACGCACGTTGTGCAGTGATCAACGCCTTCGTTGGGATACCGGGAGCTGTCGGTGTCGATAACGAATGTCATCATGATAGGAAGGACGCATATCAATCTGTTGTCACGAATGAACTGATTAGCAGAGGTTGTTGATTGATCGACCTTTAAGTATATGCCTTTACCGTCGCCGTATGTTTTTTGGAATTGAGGTAGTAACAATGCGATCGTGGAAGTGGTAAGTCCTACTGGGAGTCCTGCTGGGATTTCGTTATTATTTAAGACAGCGTGGATGAGGTTGTTCTGTAAAATGACCCAGAAGAGCTGACTTGCAACGTTTGCGCTAGCGAAGACTTGGAACTCTCCACCAAATGGATCATATTCTGGTAAAATCTCATTGAAATTGCTTGGAGCAGCAACACCAGTCTTATTGTTCAAAATCGTTATGAACATGCCCATGTTGGCGCGTGTTCTGTCTCCGTATGTTTTTATTTCAGGGACTCCTGAGAGAGAAATCGAAGTGATATAATCACCAAGCATAAATTTAATGCCATTTTGTGTTTTAAGCTGCAACTGATCGTTTAAGAAAACCGTAAAGAGGCTGGAAATTGCGCTGTTTAAAAAGTCCTTAGCCACGAAGTTAAACGAAAATAGTCCTAAATCTAACAGCGCATTTAGGTACCATTGAGAGAATTGGAGTGAGATTCCACGGTTGGATGTCTCTGCTTTAAGAATTGAGAGGTAAGCACCACCCCATGGTCCGGGTTGGAATTGTAATACAAATTCGGCGGTCAGTCCGACGAGATAGAGCGAGCCAGTTCCTTTGAAGGTCCCAAGACAAGTCGTCAGGTCATAGTCAATAGACGCTTGGATCGAAAAATCTTGAATGGTTATTCTCGTGTTGTTATTTTCATCTAATTCGAGGAGATGAGTTGCATTCCAGTCTAAGTTGACTTTGTTGATGGTAGGATTCGAGAGAGTGATGGAGATCTGCTTGTACCATGAAGGTTGAGAGGCAGAGTTATTGTAGCTGATGTTGTAAGGGATAACAAGCCCAGTAAGATTGTTAAGAACCAAAGGCTCGAGTAAATTGTATTTGAGTTCTTCAAAGAAAGCCAAATCAACAGAAGTTCTTATCTCAGGGTAGTCTGGGAAGCATAGACTCCCTGAAATGAGAAGAGCTGAGATTATGCAGCTTAAAACCAGGGAATGACGCATTCTTCTTTCGTAAAATGCTTGATCAAATTGAGATTTATTAGATGACTAGGGAGTTTATTAATCTCATTGTTCAGTCGAAAAAGTCGCGATGTCAGTGGTCTTGACGAAACAGTTTTAGTTGGCTCATTTGCCGTGCACTCTGTGTTTTTTTTTTCTACTACCATTGGAGAAAAATTTGGAAGGCTTCTAAGTGTAGTGAAAAAGTATGGCCCTTGAGAGTGTTATTCAAAGTGGTTTTCATATAACTTATTAATAATGAGATTTCAAGAGACACACATATTCGATATCATTGATGAAATTTTATGTTACGGGTCGGCTCCAGTTTTGAAGGATTTAGGATTCTCCTTCAATCATTCCTTGAAATGAGTTCTTCTTCACAGCATCGAATGAATGAATTGTTTCAAAACGAATTTCATTGGGGGGAAGGATGTGCGTACTATTGCAAATTTCGATGTTAGTTTGAGCATTGAAAAATATTTGTGGAATTTCATAAAGATTGTTTTTCAGGATCCAGGTGTTCATAAGAGGAAGAGTGTATGTATATTCATAATTTAATATTATGCATAATATCAGCAACAGCTGCAGCTGTGGATAAAATTGTTTAGTGATAAGTCAGGACTCAGAGTGCGTCAGGCAATCATATCAACATTAATTGTAGTACTTTGAGTTACTGCTTGAATTACGAAAAGATGTGCTTCTTCAATTAAATTTTGGTTTTTTGGAAACAAATTAATCCAATGTTCCAAATTTGTGGATATGTATGTTCTAATTCTCCCCAATTATGTATTGCAAAGTTACTTGTTTAATCAGAGTGATTAGCTTTAATCGAAAATCCACATTTTATCTTGGAACCGACTTACTTCGTCAATAGAAAGAATACCTTAAAATTTCTCTACAAAACTTGCCAGGCATCCTAGAATAAACCACATTGTCTGGTGTATTTCCTGGTTGCGACTGCGGAGAGAGAAACTCATACTTTGAATCTTCGCTTTTGAATTTAATTTAACCGGAACCACTGTGAGTGCTGATTGAGAGCTTGTAAAGACAAGATAGAAGTTTATTAAGAGGCTATAGCATATATTGATTAATAATTAAATTCCAAGTCTGGTAAAAAACAATGTACCTTCCATCTTTCTACAAGCTCGGAAACGAAAGATTGTTCAATAAAGTGGGTAGATTGGCTCAATTCGGAGCTCCTATCCTCATTTGGGGTAAACAATGGCTTGCTTTGAGCATTTTTCTCATGTATTATCAAAATTTCTGAAATTAGGTGTTTGGACCATGTGGCCTTCACTGTATAACGTCATTTACACCGATTTCTACCCACCAGCAAGAGGTAAGCCTTCCACCCCATTCAAATTCAGCTAAAATATTTCTGTTTTATTTGAATAGGTGTTCCAAAAAGAGTTCTTGACGAATAAGTCTCTTCTTACTCGATCGAAACTTAGTTTGGGTATCATGAGTACCTGTTTTATTGGAGTAGCGCTACATACAGTATTATTGCTGCTAGGATACTACTCAATTTTTTAGAACAAACGACTTATGATGTCCTGTTTCAAGCCATCAATTCAATAAACAACCATTTGAAAAATAAATCCTAAATGTTCCTCTAAGGATTAAGACTTCTTGACCTTGAGAAACTTCCACAACACTCACTTATTTTGACGCTAAGCCATAGGAGCAACTACAACTTTTAGAGATACTATGTAATTTTTCGAGAGCATCCAAGCTCCAAAAAAGGGTTCCCCTTTAAATTAGGTCTCTAATCCTTTTCCCTTTTGGAAAAGCCCCTTATGACATCTCTGAGATAAACTACCTGCTACTAAGCGTTTTTATGAAGATAGAAAGTATTATTTTACTTCACACTAATTTAGAGTGTGAATAATGTACCGGTAGATACGAATTCAATTTTATATCACTTGCTTTATTCATCAAGAATACTTGGGAAAGTGAGAGGCCTTAGATACTGACGAACGTTTCAGAAAAAAACATGATAAATAAACAGATTTTATTATAACGAAATGAAATAGACAGGTTTCAACTCTGATTAATATATACCTGCAAATACTTGCTACCAAATATCCAGAAAAGTTGAGAGCTGATGAGAAAATCTACTAGAGTATTGACCATTGTATTTTCTGATAATAACACAAATATCTTGAAAGCATTGGAATGGATATATAATTAAATAAAAATTTCAGAAAGCAGAAGATATCAAAATAATGAGTAGTGATCATGACTTGGAACGAGTGAAAGACGCCTTCTGGCATTCACTTGCAACAATTAATGAGAGAGATAACGATGCAGGTATTTTCAATGAAACAAGATAAATCGACTAATCGTTGAATGCAGCCGAACTCGATCGCTCGAAAAGGATAAAGCCTGACATTAATCAGTTCCCTTTCTCAGTGACTCTAGGTTCAAAAGATCGATTCGATTTAGAGCTTCAATTGGACTCGAACCAAAAATCTGATTATTTCTATTCAGTATTGCTTTCCACCTGATCCCATCGATCTAACCCACCTCATATAGCGAAGAGACTACGCCCCGATTCAGTTTACCCCTGAAAATTACGGCTTACTACCTTCCTCAGAAGCCACTCTTGATGAGAAGTTAGAAGCGCAAGTTCTTGATGTTGACATGAGAGATATAAGGGCTGAGTTACTCTCATCAGATTTGCTGAGCTTGCGATCATTCCTTATCGAAGAGCTTACTGATAAAAGAGGAATGGTTGAATTAAAGGCCTATTCTAAGAACGATGTCACAGCGACATATGAATTTGATCTTTTGAGCGGTGAGATCGTTGGTGTCGGAGCTGGGAAGATAGAGCCTTCTTTTAAAGAATACAGCACAACCAAAAGAAACGAAAACGTGAAATCGGGTCTCATAAACCAATTCAGAAAAAACATTGACAAGCCGACTGATGAAAAGCTCAGCCAAGCTATGACATCATTGGAAGAAGAATATAAGAAAAATCTCGTGAATGGAGAACAATTGAGAGACAAAGACGACAAGGGGCTTCATGATTTTATAATAGAAACATTAGAAACCTCCTCTTTATCACATACTAAACGCTATTTGGAAACTGCGAAAGTTATGAGCGTCACAGCACATAAAATAAAGCCGCATCAACCGAATCCACAGGAGAAAGTACAACCGTTAGAAGAAGAAAAGAATGGTATTGAAGCCTCTCAATGGACCATACTGGATTTCGTGACTGCAAAGAACGAAGACGCTGAGGAAGCAGACACAACTGATGCTTTATTAATTGCTGCAGATATTCCTGAGAGAAGACCAGAAATAGAGGAACCTTTAAGCAAAGACAGTGAAATTAAAGATGGAGCAGCTGTGCTACAGACAAACTTGAAATCTGCGCCGACGCTTACGAAGAGAGGTCAGCAAAAGGCTAAAGAAGCCCCTAGAGGCAACAATGTAAACAGTTAGCTCTGCTCAGTGGTCTAAATTATTATGCATATAGGAATGGGCTGTCGCAGATACGGCGGATCTATCTAACTTCTACGATATCTTGCCAAAGAAAAAATTCGCGATACAGTATCCTTTTGAGCTGGATGATTTTCAAAAGAGGGCAGTGTTGCATTTAGAGAGAAAGGAAGTAATACAAACTCTATTATTTGAATAAACAATAAATAAACTCTCTGCACTAGTCTGTTTTTGTAGCAGCCCACACTTCAGCGGGAAAGACTGTTGTTGCCGAATATGCAATAGCATTGGCGCAAAAGCATATGACTAAAGCTGTTTACACTTCACCAGTGAAAGCTTTGTCAAATCAAAAGTATCGTGACTTTGTGAATAAATTCGGAGATGGTAAGTCTTTTTTATTATACAATATTAATCGAAATCTTCTGTTTCTTAGTTGGTATCCTTACGGGCGACGTTTCCTTGAATCCAAACGCCTCATGTCTAATCGTTACAACTGAAGTCCTCAGAAGTATGCTCTATAAAGGCTCAGGTAATTTAGGATCAGTCTCATGAAGTATCAATCCTTGTAGATATTATCCGAGACATTGAATGGGTCATTTTCGATGAGGTTCATTACCTCAATAATGTGGAGAGAGGCGTTGTGTGGGAAGAAACCATCATTTTGCTGCCAGAGCATGTTGGAATAATCATGCTATCAGCAACAGTACCAAACGCGATGGAATTTGCTAATTGGGTCGGTATGACGAAGAGGAAGGTCATCTACGTGCAACAAACTTACCATCGGCCAACACCGCTAGAGCATTCAATCTACTTAAATGGGAATTTGCATGTGATCAAGCGCGGAGAAGAGGGCTTTTTCGATAAAGAATACAAGGAAATTACAAGAAAATTAATAAAAGCGCGTGAAGAGCAGAAAGACTTCCGAGACAAACGCAATCAAGAACGACGAGAAAGATTCGAAGAGAAAGGTTGGGTAGATAAGGATAAAAAGAAGCAAGAATTTTTGTTGAAGAAAAATTTGAACATCGCAGCAAAACAGTTCAACGCAGGAAAGCAAATTACCGTTCAAACAGATAATCTAAAGTATAACAAAGGAAAAGGGGTATCAATTACATTTTATATCACGTTCTATAACGATAAAATGAACTTATGGTTAGGGTGGAGAAATTGAGAGTTTTATCCAGCTAATAAGCTATGCGAACAAGCATAAGCTCTTGCCTGCAGTCTTCTTTACGTTTTCGAAAAAGAAATGTATGGAAATTGCGTTTGGGTTAGGCAGCCTTGGGCTCACCACGAAGGATGAGGTTGGAAAAATTACGCAATTTTTTGACTCCGCAATCAAAAGACTCAAGGTAGTTTTCCTGAACAACTTCTGAAAGACTTATTTTGGTTTCACAACTTAGCCGGTTGACCAAGAACTCCCCCAATTGGTTGGTCTCAAGATGATGCTTCAAGAAGGAATCGCAGTACATCATGGTGATCTTCTCCCTATCGCGAAAGAAATCGTCGAAATTCTTTTTACACAAGGATTGATCAAAGTTCTATTTGCCACAGAAACCTTTGCAATGGGTATACTTAAAAATGAAATCAGTTTAGAGTCTAAACATATCTGCTTTACGCTTAGGTGTTAATATGCCAGCAAAGACCGTTGTTTTCACAGGAATTAAAAAGAATGACGGCTTCGAGTACCGCTACCTTAAATCAAGCGAATATACTCAGATGGCTGGAAGAGCCGGCAGAAGAGGAATAGACGAGAAAGGAAGCGTCATTCTTTTCATTAAACGTAAATTAGGATTGTCTGCATGTCAAGCTAATAAATAACATAGGAATTGAGGATTTACCTTCGCATCTCATCCTAAAAGGGATTGTGGACCATAAAGGAGAAGAGCTTGAAAGCAAATTCAGACTTACATACCAAATTATCTTCAATCTTGTTCTCTCCAAAGAATTGAAAGTAACATTTGTCACATCGGATTTTATGCTCAAACATTTGGATTCTCAAAGGTAACTGATGTTATGAAAAGGAGCTATATTGAGGCCGGCAAAACGAGTTTGATTCCATACAACCAGCAGAAGTTATACCAGAACCTCAAACTAAAAAAAGGAATCGAAAAAGGATTAACTTGCCACTTAGTAGATAGTTCCACTGAGATCCCAATACACTCTTTCCATGATGATAGTATGCTGCTTCGCAGTCTTTGTAAAAGATTGTGGCAAGTAAGATCTGGGTTATTCTTTCAATTCTAAATAATTCTCTTACTAGGGTCATCTGATACATCAAGTGGAAAATGTATTACCCAAGTTTGTCGTGTTTGTAACGAAGAATATGGAGCTTTGCCTTGGAGTTCTCTTCAGAATCGTGTTTGAAATCGATGGCATGAAAAGATTTAAAATTTTACATGTGAGTGGGAATGAGCGAAGAATTCAGGTGAGCTATGAGGCACAATACAAGGTCGCGCTCTACGAACATTCAGGGGTGCTTGGAAACAAAAAAGTCTGGAATTATTCAGACATAGAGGAGGAATTCATACTAGATGTTATCAATGAAGAAATAAAAGGTCCACTACTTAAAAATGAGGTAAACTTCTAATGAAATAATTTTTTCATTACATTTTTCCATTTGTTATGCAGCCTACAAGGGAGCAGCTCTCGAGATATGCTGAAATCCTTGACAAAGTTAAGTTATCACCTGAAATGAGAAAGAAAAGCTTTTTGTACGCTTATCTGAAAAATTTCGCTACGCAGCAGGAGGTTCTGGAACCATTACGCAAAGAAATTGACGATCTTTTGAACAAAATCATGGACTCAAAATGCTTTACTTGCGAAAAAAAAACTGTGCATCTAGATACCAAAAGGAAAATCGAAGGATTAAGGTAGTTTCCTGAAGAAGAAGAGACCATTTACAAAACTTGTTATTAGTAAGGAAGTACGAGCGCAAGAAGAGGAACTGAAAGATGACAACCTTGCTCACATGGGCGAATTTGAAGGTCGCATGAAAGTTCTTCAAGAGCTGAACTACCTTGATAAATACAATCAACCGCTGCTCAAAGGTATTTTCCATTTGCTATTAAGCGAAACTCTGTTAATGACAAATAATTAGCCAGAGCAGCTCGTGAGCTCGGTTCTTCAGAAATTTTCCTCTCAGAGGTCATCATGGAGAACCTCTTAGAAGGCCTCACTCCGGCTGAAATCGCAGCTTTGCTTTCGGTATGCAAAATCATATTCTCCATCACCTGAAGTTATGGACTCACCTGCTCAACTCAACTAGGCTTTCGTTTGTCAAATCAAGAAAACGGAATTCGATTACGCTGACCATATCCCAGAGAGCCTTCAAACAGCCATTGAAAAAGTGAAGGATCTTTGTGAATCAATTGTGGAAAGAGAAGTAAGGAGAGGCGTGATTAAAGATGATGTTGAGAAATATTTAGACGAAAAAGTTAATTTTGGTCTCGCACATGTAAGAAATAAGCGATGAAGATGGTTAATTATATAAACGTCATTTAGGTCGTGTATGAGTGGGCAAATCAGAAAACATTTGCTGAGATCTGTGAATTGACAGATGCCCAAGAAGGTTCGATTGTAAGGACGATACTGAGGTTGGATGGGTTGCTGAAAAACACAAAGAATGCTTGCCGATTGATGGGTAATAATGGGATAATTTTAATCCAAACTAACTTTGTTAATTGTCGATATACTAGGCAACATGAACCTTCTCAAGCTTGTCGATGAAGCTGGACAACTGATTAGACGAGACATTATTTTCGCTTCAAGTTTGTACTTAGAATGATTGTGTATATACAATCTGCTATGAGAGCAGGCAGAATCTTTTCTCTACTCAAGAGTTCATTCTATTCATACATCAAAATATATCAGCGAAACTTCAGTAAACAATAACTCAAATAGAATATGCAGTTGCTTTGGTACTGGTGTATAAACAAACCTCACGAATTTTGAATTAATTGCAGCTAAAACCAGTTTTGACTTTTGTTCAATTGTGCTGTTTCTTTGTTTTTTTTGGATGAGTCATTGAGAAGTCAAATAGGGATCTGCTTTCACTTCTGGTTCAGATGTCTTAAGATTTTTCTCAAAAGTATTGTTTTTCAAATTTTCATTCATCCACTAGAGATATCGAAAATATAGCGCCAGAATCTTCACAGAATTTGCGAAATCCCAGCTTAATGAGCATCATTATACACTATAAACCTCTGAAATCAAGGATAATTGGAAAGCCCATTATGCCAGAGCCATTTCTTGTCATCACGCATCGTAACCGTAATATCCGTTCCAAATGCGTTATTTAATCCAATAAAATTGGCTCCATAATTCAGCCACTCCTAAGCGGCAAACCCCATCAAGAGTTAATTTTGGTCAGCGAATTTGCAGGACAGTCTTCCTCTATCACTGTTTTGATCAGCATTTTCTTGAGTATCAGAACACCTGAGATTGAACCATCAATGAAAAATTACCGATTTACGTTAATCTGCGCTAGTAAATACGAAAAAGAGTTGTAAATTAACGTTTTCTAATCCCAAAACGAATAACCAACCTGTTTAAGCCGTACTACATGGAGTTATTTTATCTCTTATTTTTTATCTTTCGAAGTATTTCTGGTTTTCAACTCCATGAGAAAGCTACTATTGCTCCTCACCATTGTAACTCTCCTCTTTGGTAACTATTTGATTTCAAAGGCAAGCATGTTTCTAATCTTTACCATAATTATTTAGTAAATTCATTGGCTATCCGAAATAAAGGCAAACTCCAATCGAACTCGCACCTACACAAGAACCAAGCTCATCTCGGAGCGGCTACAGAGCTTACTGACACCAGCACATCCGCTTCCAACCTCTTCAGCTGCCTTGCACCAGCTTCAGTGAGTGGTTGGACATTTACTCCAAATTTTACCACCATCACCTGTTCAGGAAACACCTTTGTCGGAGGCTTTGGTTCTGGTGGCTCAATCGAAACAACCTACAACATCTCTGAAACTCATCAAGGAGTCGTGGTTTCCTTCAAACTCGCTCTCATTGATTCTTGGGACAATGAAACGTTCTATGTCACTGCAGATGGAAACAAAGTCTTCTCCCTTACTTATGACTTTCTTGACTCGCTCTCCGATACGTGCGGGTCATTCTGGGAAGATAGATACGTTGATGTGAAATTTGGATTTAATCATACTGATTCTACCGTTGATCTGGTATTCACATCAGACCTCAATGAGACCAGCGATAATGAAGCTTGGGGGTTATGTGACCTCAACCTGAACTTCACAAGCAGTTATGTAGATGCAAATGGCAAGAGAATTGGGAGCATCAATCCTTTTACTTTCAGCTGCATCTCTCAACAGATGGATCCTGACTGGACTTATGAGCCTGCCTATAGCACTGTAACATGCAACGGTAACAATTATGTAGGTGGATTTGGCTCAGGTGGTTCAATGAGCGCCAACCTGACGATCCCTGATGCTCACAATGGAATCATCATGAGATTCAAGTTGGCTCTTCTTGATTCTTGGGAAGGTGAGACGTTTACAGTAACTGCTGACGGAAGCGTCGTCTATTCATTCACATATAACTATTCTGACTCTACTTCAGACACCTGTCAGAACTCATGGTCTGACTCTTATCAGCAGGTCAGTCTTGGATTTAACCACACTTCAGATTCTGTAGCCCTCGTATTCTCTTCTAATTTAGATGAAGAGTCTAGTAATGAGGCTTGGGGTTTGTGTGATCTATTTATTCAAACTTCAACCAAAGTTGTAGATAGCAGTGGCTATCCTCTTGGTGGACTCACTACCCCTAGTGATTTTACTTGCTCAGGCAACGCAAAGAGTATCTATTGGGTATATGTCCCATCTTTCAGCACATTTACGTGTAATGGGTACGAGCTTGTCGGACCATACGGAGCAGGCGGCTCCATGAGTACATATCTGCGTGTTGCCCAAGAACACAAAGGAATCATCTTTTCTCTCACATTGGCACTCATCGACTCGTGGGAGGGTGAGACCTTCACTATCAAGGCAGATGGTGTTGTCGTCTATGAATATACACATTCAGCCAGCCCAGCCGCTTCGAACACCTGCCAGGAAGCTTGGGGTGATACATACGTCGATTTAAGATTCGGATTTAATCACTCTTCTGAGATGATCCACTTTGAACTATCATCATCTCTCGATCAAGAAGCTAGTGATGAGGCTTGGGGTATATGTGGTATCTCCTTCAGTCCCAACTTCAATTACGTCGATTCACATGGTTTTCCTCTGGGTGAAATTAAGCCTCTCTTATTCGGTTGCCAAGGTCCTGCTTATGATTCTACTTGGACTTACGTGCCTGCCTATAGCACCGTAAATTGCACGTCTGACTCATTTTTAGGAGGCTACGGAGCTGGTGGATCGATTTCCACAACTCTTTTCCTGCTCGATATCCATCTGGGAGTAATCATCAGTTTCCGACTTGCTCTTTTCGATAATTGGCAGGGCGAAACATTTACCGTCACCGCAGATGGATATGTGGTTTATACATACACACACGAATCCAACGACTCCTCAGCCGATCTATGCGGAGCGTCATGGGGTGATACCTTCATTGACGTCAAATTTGGTATGAATCACTCATCAGATTGGCTTCACTTGAACTTCTCATCAAGTTTGAGTGACGATTCTGACGCTTCATGGGGAATCTGCAACCTCGTCACTGATCCAACATACGGAACTGTCCATGAATATGGCTACGAGTTTGGAAGTCTTAAGTCAGTTCAATTCAAGTGTGAATCTCCAGCGAGCGATCCAGATTGGGTTTACATCCCAGCCTATACAACTGTCACTTGCTCTGGCTCCACGTATGTGGGAGGGTTTGGCAGCGGCGGCAACATCTTCACAATACTTGAAACCACTACGCCACACCACGGTATAGTCATCACTTTCAAACTCCTCTTCACAGGAACTTGGGAAGAGGATGATTTCTTCATGGTCCTGGCTGATGATGCTCTCGTCTACTCGACGCAGTATTTGTATAATGAAACCTCGGCAAACTCTTGCCAAGAAGGCTCGCAAACCTCTTCTGCTACTGTGACCTTCAGTTTCAATCACACTTCTGGCTGGTTGAAACTTCTTCTTACGTCAAACTTGGCTCAGACAGGAAATGATGAAGCCTCGTGGGCAGTCTGTGACCTTACGTTTGATCCTGTAGTTGGATATGTCGACCACTCTGGAAACGAATATGGTGCGGTCAGATCCCTGACTTTTAGCTGTTTAAAGCCTACAATCGATACGGAGTGGACCTATAACCCATTCTATAGCACAGTGACCTGCACTAATAATAACACCTTCGTTGGAGGATTCAGCTCCAATGGAGCGCTGAACACAACTTTGGCCATCCATCAACTTCATGATGGTCTGGTCATCAGCTTTAAACTTGCTTTATTTGATTCGTGGTCCAATGAAGATACATTTAGTGTGACAATTGATGAGAAAACTGCATACACGATGCAATACGAATCTGAAGACATTGACATTTGTGAAGAAGAGGACGATGAATCAAGTGTAACATGCGAAGGCGCCTCAAAGACTGAGTTTATCGATGTAAGATTCGGAATTAACCATACTGCAACTTCAATCAGCATGTACTTCTCTTCGAATCTTTCCAAAAACACGACGTCATGGGGAATTTGCGATCTCAGCATTGAAACTAAGGCTGGACTTGTCGATAGCGATGGAAATGAACTAACCTTCGTAATCCAAACGTTTTAGAGAGGCCTATAGTTGACACAATGAGTCTCTATCGATTTTCAATAAAATGTTTATTTCGACGTGCTTTGTTTGTCTTATTTTTGGGTATTGAGCGTCTTTCCCAAAGAAGAGGATTAGTTTTTAGGCTACAGGTTGTCAGGTCTATATTCATTCAAATATACGTTGTTACAAGGAATCTAAAATGAATCCTTCAATAAATTGGCATTCTGTCTGGCCGTACGAGATATTATTACCTTGAATGTGAGAGAAATTATTTGATAGACAGGTTTAACGATTACAAATATCGAGTTATCGAGTTTAATTAGGAGATGTATCAATGTGAATCAAATTATCAAATTAGCGATATTTTCAGTTGTAAAAAAAATTTAATGAAATGAAAAGACGACGCGATAGGCAAAAAAATAATATCTAATTGCAATAATTTCTCCCAACAAAAAAATTAAAAGAAGGAGGCTGCGATTCTTCACTTTACAACAACAAAATAAAATAGCACTATTCATCTAAAGCTAAATTTCAACCTATTGATAGCTTTTCTTAGTTACATTATACCAACCTATTTGATTTGGAAGCAGTTTTCTGCATCCACAGGGATTTTGTGTTCTATCGATTGATTATTTCCTTCGCATTTTGAATAAAGAGTTCTCACTAAAGTTTTCTTCAGCAAATCGTTCGAGCCTGTCTTACAGTCCAACCGTGGAGTCGCTAGAGACTCCACAGCTTCAGCTTGAATTTGGGATCTGGCTCTAATATTTTTGAGGATCTTTTCAGTCAAAATACTCATCGGTCTATTCCCTTCGTAATCTGTTGAATCTTTAGATCTGGCCGAACTTTCAGGCTCGATGGTCTCGTTCACAGAAGCGATCTTATTGAGATCAAGAGAAATCTTTGAATGATTATCAGGGCTCGCTAGTAAGTCCTCAAGATGCAATCCATTAGCAAATAACTTTAAATTTTCTTTATGAGACTCATCATTCTTCCCAACAGGCATAACTGTAAGCCTTCTTCTACGAGCGTTGATGACCCCTTTAATAAAGATTTTCAAAGCCATAAAGGTTCCCCATCCTGAGACAACGAGTTGTGTGCCTATTGTGATAAAATTTTGCACGATAATCCCAATGCCAATCCGGTTTCGGATATTATCATTGCTTTCATTGTCTGCGTCAATGCATGCAAGTGCTAGCACGGAATAGGTAACTCCAGAGACATTAAATTCAGAAACGATTTGTGCAATCATCTCTACTGTGTTTTCATTCGCGCGGACGATTACTACATAGACTAAGAAACCTGTGTTTAAGATAGCGAGTAAAATAATTTGAGGAATAGTCTCATAGCGCATTGTAGCTATTAAAATCCCTCCGATCACTGCTCTAAGCACCACAATTGGAATGAAATATCGTTGAAGCACATTGTCTTGTTTGATGTCACCATACAGGCATTTGAACCTATCAGTAATTCCATATCTGTCTGCTTCTTCAGGTCTATCCCTCTTATTCTTCTGCAAGAATCTTACCACGAAGCCGAGAAGAGCTAGACTGATAATTAGGGTAATAATCGTCAAGATGAAGTTCGCAATACCAACTCCACGGTCGAAATCTGAGTAAGCCAAGCCTATGCAGCTGTAAAAGTAGAGCTTTATATATGAACTGAATGCCACCGTGATCGTGAAATTCCAGCTCAAAAAAATGAATCCTTTCTCGACAGCATAATTCACTCGCTTGTGACATTTCCTTTGCAATTTCCGTAGGAGTTTAAAGATACCAGCAAGCACCAGAAGCAAGATAATAGTGATTATAAACGAGTAGTAGTTATTAAAGAAGTAACGCTCAACTTCATATCTTTCCAAAGAGGCACCATCAGCGATCAGGACCCCGATACCCAAAGCTTCTTTCACTGAGTTGATAGCGGTTGCATCCGTTGGAATGGCAATTGCAATGGGGCTCGATAGTGAGTCATTCAGAACAACTAAACAGTTTGCTGGATATTTAACGTTGATGAAACGATACATCTGAATGAGCTCAGAAGCAAAAGCTGCAACCAAAATTGAAACTGCTGAGAGACTGTTAAAGCTACTGATAACAAAGAGTCCTGATGAAACTTTGCCTACTGCATTGGCTGTCTCAGTCGCAGAATTTAAAGTTTTGGTCGCCTCTGGAGATAAGGGAACATATCTGGCTACTTTTTTGCTGGCAGTTAAGTTCAAATGAATATAACCTGCTGCCAATGAGGTTGGTAAATTGATTTCGCAATGAAGTGTTGTGTCTGCAGGAATTGCTTGAGTTGTTTGAAATCTCAGGATTGCAGCAGAAGCATCTTTGCTCTCAAGATAGTATTGAGAGCTGGTGATGATTTTGTCACCCAATTTTACAGACAATGTAGAAGAAAGAGAGTCAATAATTGCTTGATCTTGATAATTAAACTGAAGTAAAAATCCAAGAGGGTCCGATGTGAGCATTAGTATTAGTGTTAAAGTGCAATCAGCGCAAGAAAGACATTTAGAAGGACAAGCCAGGCAATAATTTCCGCTAGCATAAGTGTTCTCTGGACAAGCACTGTAGCATAAATAGTCTACTTGAGATAGTAGATTAGGACTTGTGCAACCATCACATGAGTATGAATTTGAGCAGGTATCGCAATTAGCTACACAGTTCTCACATGCTTGAGTGGTAATATTTGAATAGAACTTTGCGGGGCAGGTTGAACTACAGCTGTTATTGGGAAGTTTAAAAAGATTCTTGGAGATGCTACAAGGAGAACAATCCGTGGCTGATAAGCCCGTGCATGCATAACAATCACTGTGACAACCTTATTTTTCAATAGTACATTAGAAATTGTCAACGAATGAAATAATATACTATAGCACTCGTTATTCCCTGCAAACGGGTAGCTTCCTGTTGCGCATGTCGGAGCAGTCGCTGGAATCAGACAGCTAGGTGGTGAAACAGAATAAAGCAGGGTACTAAGCCCCATTCCAGCAGCACAATTAGCTATACAGCTTGAAAAATCTGCCATTAATAGAATCTTGAGATCATCTGAGATTATAAATGATATATACCTGAGAAAGCGAAGTTCGAAAACGATGAATCAGAATATACGCGAAAATCTCTCATAAACCCGACAAAACCTGAAGCTGTATCGCCCAAATACTCTCGATCAGAAGCCTGATGCATCAAACCCTGATTCGTTGTGTAGGTTTGTGACCAAAATCCCACAGTCGGGATGAATACTGAAACTTGTTGAATTTTTAGTGAGACGATCAGAAAGTGCCAACTTCCAACTATAAACCAGTAAGAAAAGGATTTGATCCGAATCTACTTGGAAATGTCAAGTTGGTGGTGAAATAAGAGTTTCCTGAGATATACACTTTCACTTGATTGGCATTATCAAATGCGATCTGGGTTCGAATAGCATCTGTGCTCTATCGGTCAAAGGTGAAAAAGATATTGGGCTATTCAAAAAGAAGAGAATTTTTACATCACGACGAGTAAATAGCACGGCTGGATTTGATGTTTGAGCTTCTAAGTTCAGGAGAAAAATAAAATTTTCAACCGCATTCCAAGGGTAATAAGGGTTTCTATATCCCATATTCGTTGGCAAAACGATCCTATTGGTTGAAGAGAAGCTCAATCCCCGATCTTCTTCTCCCTATGAAAATTATTAGAGAGAATTTCGAGGCAAATTCTGCGTTTTTACTAATATAATACTTGGGAAATCTGGCTGTGGATCTAACAGAATAAACGTGTTACAAAGTGAACCAAGAAAAGTTTTAATTACTTGTTATGTTTGCTCCATAGCTAGAATAATCTCGAGCAGCTCCAGCGACGCTATTATCATCAAATTTATACCACGCGACTCTCCTCACTAGTTCTTAATTTTAGATACTGAATTAAGCAGATACAAAGTACCCGAAAAGAGATATGCGAGAGTATCATACGGGGTTACCATCCGACTGAAAGGCGCGAACATAGGTCGCATTATGCTTCCGCAGCCACATTGCATGCTGAAACTGTTAGAAATGCAACCGAGTATCAATTGTGCGTCTGGGCCCATTGTTGCTGGAATAATACCGGCTGCAGATACTGTATTTTCATAAAGCATGCCCGCAAAATCCGTGAAAAAGATATACAATCTTGGATCAAGAAGATCTAATTCCACATGAATATAACACCAATGGCCTTCAGGAGGCAGGTTCTTCAAGAGTATATTAGTCTGCTTCATAATTCGATAGCAATTTACCGCAGTTGCAGGATGACTCAATAGAATACCTCCACTGGAAAGAGATTCATGTTTAGCGTAAAGTGTGTCTTTTGAATAATATGCTTGGAGCCATCGAGCTGAACTTGAGCTAATCAATTACTTTTATTCGTGTTTGTGCATGATAAGAGCTTACTCGGTTGCTTGATTGGTTAATTGGAAAAGAAACGAAAACAAGGAACCTGGTTCCCAGCTACTGTAGCTGGTTGCATAGAAGTACATCCCAAATGTGAATTGTTTTGAAGTAGCAACTATTATAAATAAGCTTGTCTTTTGATTGAGAGTAATACGATCTGGTATATCTGTGACAGTGAAAACCGTTGACGATCCACTTGATGTACAAGGTGCGCTGAGAGATCCGCTCGACAAAAGATATATATTGCAAAAGTCTGTCTGCTCGGATTGCTTTATCAAACACATGGCAATAATCACGAAAAACAAGTTTTGCACCATTGTTAAAACAAAAAAATTGTTCATTTTTTTGGAAAATTTAAATTTTATTGTGTTTTTACTAAATATCGGAAGTGTTCTTCAAATTTTGTAAACTACGCCTTTTGAAAAGATAGATTTTAATCACAACAGATGTAAATACATTATTTTTGCCTTGGGAAAATGTATTGTATGATACGTTCTCATTCGAAAACACGAAAGTTGCCCAGTTTCGAAATAAAATTATTTAGAAATTCAGACTGAAGTCCATTCTAAAATATCCTCACTCTTACTCGTTCTGGATCTGTTCAAATCGCATTTAAAAATTTCTTTTACGATGATTTTTGAATCTTCCAAGGGCGCTAAGTTAAGTCATACTATTTTCATATTATTATATTTCTCAGATAAGAATTTGTTTGAGAGGTTTCAGACTAAGATGGATGTCTTTTAATAAAGAGTAGTAGAAAACCCAAAAAAGATTTAAATTTTTAATAATAAGAAACATTAGAAATTGCTTCTCTTAGGAGGCTAAAAACATAGAATTATTGAGATCACCACGATTAGATGCTAACCAGAGAACTTTCTTCTGCTAAACTCGGCTTGTGAAACAAACTTTGAGGATTCATTGATGAATTATAGAGTAGATTAGCAAAAAAAAAAAATCAAGCAAAATGAAGTTTAGTAATTGTTTCTCCATATGATAGGTAATTTTTGTAAAAGCGTTCCAAGAACGAGTACATCCAGTGAGTCTTTGAATCAGATAGGCCAGCGAGATTGGAGCAACTGATGATAATGTCATTTATTTTTATTTTAGGAATGGCTTTGAACACGTCAAGACAATGCCATTGGTTTTTTACAGCGATATTAACTACTCATTCCTTCCTATGCAGAAGAGTCATTTCACGAAAAGGAAATTTTTCCTTTGTCTACCCTGCCTTGAATAAAAATTAGTTGATTTTGATTAAAATAAAAGAGGTATTAATTAGCTGATTCACACTCGAAATAATCTCGGACGGACAAACATGACTTACAGCATGCTTGAAAAATGTTAAGAGACTTAAATCTGCTAAAATGTGAGCAAAAATAGTGTCACAGTTTTCCTAATAACGAAAATCAAAATGGTCACAGTTTCTATACTAATCAGTATATTTCTTTCAACTGATGGCTTTAAAAGGACCCAAGGTAGCTAGATTAAGAAGAGTTGAAAGTTTGTCTTTCCAGTGAGGGCGATAACAATTCTTTTCTTCAAAATTCTGGAGTGAATGATGAATAGAAATTCATAAAAAGATTCCAATTGCTAAGATGGACTCTCTTTTCTCAGGAAAGGACATAAAAGCTAATCGCACTTTCCTCTTTGATATCAATATCTATCCATTTTGCCCTTAGATGATCGGGGTCGTAGTGCAGGAATTGCTGGCAAAACATCTTAGCTAATTTGCGCTTTCTTAATTAGGAACATCTCCTTAGCAATTGGCACAAAAATTATGGAATGTAAAGCATCTCAAAGTGTTAGAACGATTACGATGTGAGTCTAGACCGGGTATTCCTCTAAGTCGGCAAAAATATTGATTTTGGACCAATGCTGCTCGCATCGATTAATTTTATGTTCAGTCAATGAACAAATCTTTTGTTGAATAACGGTTCACTTTATATCTGCTCTCCTCAGATCAATCGTTTGAATGTCTAGAGTGCATTTATTGTCTCATTCTGAGGTTTTTGAGAATGCTGGAATTTTATACGATAGGAATTTATGATCAGATCAGAATTAAACACATGCTACGTCTGCATTGATATAACTTAATTGATTCAGTTTATATTTATAAAAAATAGATACCAAAAAATAGAGTCTTACAGGTCGACAGAAATCCCTTCATAGAGAATGTCAAACATTAAAGAGCGTGAGAGACTTACCCAGAAGGTTCAAGCGTTACAAGAAAGAGTCATCAGCACTTTCGCCAGATCCCAGCAAGTTGCCGTGACTCGTCAAGAGTTCATGGAATGCTACGAGTAATTTCAATCCTTCCAAACGCCTTGCTTATTCGCTTTAGTGCCCTCCTAGAATTCTTCAGAACTAACAATCTCAGTCGAGATGATCAAGAGTACTTCATTAAGTGGTACGACGGAAGACTTGATAATTATTTCCAGTATATCTCGTTATTGATCGATCTTGCTAAGCCTTTGACCCTAGAACCCAAGTTTTCCCAATGCTTCAGCAGAAGACCGATGAGCCTTTACTTGATGAGTTTTTCAGACAATGGAATAACTTCAAAATCTTTGTTTCAATCATGAAGAAAATCTTTACTTGGCTTGACACTAACGCCTTCCCAACTTTGGTCAAAATGTCACTCACTGTGATGTCTTTCGCCAAATTCCGAACAAAAATTTACGAGTTCATGAACACAAAGATGTTCAATACTATCTATGACTTCCTCGAAAAAGAAAGAGCCAAGGATGTTGTTCCTCGCAATACGATCAAGAAGTTAATCGAAGTGATCCCTTACAGTTGTAACATATGAGCTAACCTGAGGACTCCTGCTTAGGTCTATGAGACACTCGGTGGCGCAACCTTCGAAGTCGAATTTAACGAGGGTGAGTTCACCTTGAAGAGCGGTGGAGGCGCAAACCAATATTTCATTAAGTTTTTCCAAGCTAATCTCATTGAGAAGGTGAATATTCATGCCGAAATAATCGTTTTAATTTTTTTTTTTGTGAACAGCTCAAGCTTTATTACAAAGCAAAGTCAGAGGCATGGCTCCAACTTTCTGTGCCAGAATATGTCACCGAAGCCACAAACGCACTCAGATTTGAGGAAACCCAAGCTGATTTCTACTATCCAAAGAGCAAGGACCTCGTCAGAAAAACGATCATTAATGAAATAGTTACCACTCACAGTGAAAAACTCGTTAAGGTAGCCTTTTTGTTCTTGGCTGGGCAAAGTTACATCGTTTTTTCTTCTGTTTAGAACCCAGAATCTGGTATCTTCAAGATGCTTGATAAGAAGAAGAACGACGACTTGGTCAAAATCTACGACCTTCTGGCTATAGGAGCGCCCAACGATTTGACCATTCTTTCTCAAGAATACTCAAACTACATTGAGAAAACTGGAGAGAAAATCATCGAAGAAGCAAAGGGAAGCAAAGACCCAACGAGTAAATATGAAACGTTAGCGGCCTGAATATTAACTAATTTCTATCTAGCTTTCACTTCAAAGGTCATTGTTTTAAAGAAAGATATGGACAAAGTCGGAGCCGAATGCTTCTATAACAATTACGATTTCCAACAATCACGTGATTTGGGCTTCAAATCGTTTATCAACAAATTCGAAAGAGCTCCAATGCACCTGAGCTTCTACCTCGACTTCCAATTCACCAGAGGTAATTCGACTTTTTTTTTTTTCCTCATTTTTAACTTATTCTCCCCTCACTTAATTTAGGTATCAAGGGTTTGAGCGAAAATGAAATCGAAGACATCCTCGTTTACTTCACAAAAATTATCGCTTACTTGAGCTCAAAGGATATTTTTCTCAATAATCACAAAAAACTCCTATGCAAAAGACTGATTAACTCCACCTCATTGTCTTTCGATACAGAGAAAAATCTCATCTCTAAACTTTCCGTAAATTTAAAAGTCTTCTTTTCGTTATCCTCTCTTTTCAATAGGACGAGTGCGGTCCAGCTGCTGTCAATCCAATTTCAAGTATGCTTACCGACGTCACGACTTGCGAAGAACAGAAGAAACAATTCAAGGAGAAGAGACCAAACAACCCTATTGAGGCTTTAGTTTGCAGCTCGACTTGGCCAAATCTGGTCGCGAATCCAAACGCAAAAATGCCAAAAGAGATGGAAACTTTCACCAAGGAGTTCGAAACCTTCTACAAAAACCTTCCAATGTACCAATCTAAAGTAGTTCAATGGATTCTCTCTGAAGGAAAAGGTGAAGTCCTTGCTGTATTCAACAAAGCAAGATACATTCTCGATGCGAAGACATACCAGATTAGCATCCTTCTCAGATTCAACGAGAGCCCAGAATACAATTTCGGAAAACTCAAGGAACTCGTCGGAATAAATGAAGAGCTCCTCTCTGAGTACCTTTCAATCTTTACCACTATAGTCCCAGTTCTGAAAAGAGGCGACGCTTCCAAAAAGGTTCGATTGAATTAACTTAAGTTTGTTTTTTATGACTTATCCATAATAATAGGAGCCAAAGTTCGCTGAGGATGAGGCTATTTTCGTGAACGCAGAATTCAAACACGAGAAGAAGAAGATTCCATGCTTCTCAGGAAGAAGCAAGGCTGCGGGTGAAGAAAAGAAGCAATTGGTTGAGTCTGAAGAAGCTATGAAGCAAGTTGAGCAAGAAAGAGAGCTAGCTCTTGACGCCATGATCGTCAGAATTATGAAGTCACGCAGAATCCTTAAACACAACGACCTCTTGCTTGAAATTAACAAGCTCTCCACTTTGTTCCAACCTCAACCAAAAATGATCAACAAGAGAATTGAATCTCTGATCGAAAGAGATTATCTCAAGAGAGATGAAGAACAAAGGTATGCTTCATGCTTTGGTATTTTTCTTAACTTTTTATTTTGAACAGAAACGTTTTTATCTACTTGCCATAAAAGTTAAGAAGACCCAAGAATATAATCCTGAGGTAAAACGAACGACGGTGGGGCTGAGAGAGCACGTTCTTGAGAGTTGATATTACAAAAAACTTAACAATAAATATTACCTCTATATAAACAGAAGTAATACAAATTTCTGCTGCTTAATTCTAAGAAACAATATTCCATTTGAGAACCTTTCAAATTCAAAAACAAACTTAACTTTATTAGTGGTGGAAGTGATTTATTAGATTAAAACAATTAATTTTAAGAGAGAGAGGGAGAAAACTGCCCAAATTTTAGTCTGAAAGGGCAGATTTTTCGAATGTTTAAGTAGCAGCCTAAAGCTCTTCTCTTCTTCCGTCAATTGTTTACTGTCTTATAATCACTCTGCCTTTTTATTATGTTCACATATCACTGAGATCCTATGCAGGTATTTTATGTTGCCAGCTAATATTAAAGAGATCATGAGAGGTCTTTCAAGGAAAAATTGCTGGATTTTTTGCTGATTGGCATTTATTAGTTAATAAAATTTGGAATGAAAACTCAAAGAATGCTTTATTTTTCAGAAATTTCTGCTGCATTTTCCAGTGTGCAACTTGGTGTAAGACAGTGCTCCCATGAAATAATAATTGTAGTCAAAGCCTACAGTAATATTGGTGAGTAACACAATCAATAGCTAATAGGAATTGGGATTATGTCTCCCCATCGTTAGCTCTATGCATTGAACTTTGGGTATCATCATATTCATAAAATGACTCTCCGTAACAAATTTTTCAGACACTCATTCTTAAAATATAAGATCGCTCATTGAGAATAAAGCCCTAGTTCAAGTTGTAGAGGAGGTCCTCTCATTCCTCTTTTCATTTTTTTTTTTCCTTCTTCGAGAAAGATTATTATTCCTCTTCAACTACAATAACGAAGATAGGAATTGTTAGGTACGGCGGTCGATAAACCATTTTGAAGAATGCAGTCGTCATCCTGACGATATCACAGAGAAGTTGACGAACGACAGAAAAAAGAATATTCACGTACTTTATTTCATCAATGACAATCTTTTCTAAGCAATCCCCGGAATGCTGGTTCCAATCAACTGAGGAATGTCAAAGGAATCTGTCTATCGTTGTTTTAATTACAATTTAGCACAAATTTAGGCATCAAAATGAAAATAACGTTGAGGACATGTTAGCTGTCTTTTATCGATTTCCAAGCTGAAGGCCTCGAGTTATACTTCATTGATTCGTCTACTTAAATAAAATTATGGATGAGTTAGGAACTTGAGCAATAAACCACTGCTCAAGATATCATATAGGCTATTTGATTTCTCCTCTGTGCTGCAAACACTAGATTCAATTACCAATGTCTCCTGAAATTAAAGTTTCAAAATAAGTTTTTTGAAATACCTCTCCTGAAACCTCTCCATGCGATGAAGATCTCACTTTCTCGAATTGATTAGCATCTATTCGACAAATTTTAACAGCTGCATATACTTCAACATGTCAGAATGCTGTAACAGAGCTGTCATACTTCCTCGTGATTGATTTAAAGAGCATGTTTGGGATAAAACTCTACAAATAAGCTTTATTTTGAGCACAATTTAACAGCCAATTCTCGCTGCCGATTCATTTGATCTCACTGGCAAATTTTAAGACAAAGCAAATTTTCTGTCTCTTACCGTAAAAACTTTTGATTAATTTTAATTACTTATCAATTGAGCAGCTGTTTCAAGTAGTCAATGACTGAGGAACACAACTCGCAAAATGAGCCATATATTCTATATGGTGACTATCTCATTCTCGTTGGATCCCAACTTAAGCGTCAAAACGATGAAGTCACTGGCGCTCTGTCAGCTACAGGCTTTACAGACCACCGAATTTTTTTTCAAAATATGCCGTTCCATCTCCTGAACCTGGAAAAGACCCAGAGCGAAGAAAACTTGACTCTAATTCGCAACTACCGCGATTTTGTTTTCCAAATTTGGCCGAAACTCAACTATGAAGCGAACAAAGAATATAGGAAAGTTATGAAGGAAAAGAGCAAATATGAAAGCATGAGGAACTCTGATGTTAAGGAGAACCAGAAAGCAGCTGAAGAATTTGAAAAGAGGCTTATTAAAATCCGGAACAGAAGCCTTGAAGAAGATAAGGCGAACAAGTCTGCAATAGATTTGAATCGAGGAAAAACTGTTACCTACCATTCAGAAATTCAATTGATGCATGTGGATTCTGGGCTGTTTATAGACGGAAAAGTAACGACCTCAGAAGCCGATAAATCTGCATCGAAGTTCGAGCTTACAGCAGAGTATAACTCTCGCATGATATTTCGAATACTGCCAAAATATCCAATTTGCAAAGAGGGCGACCCAATTCACTATGAAGACGAAATCCTCCTTCAGAATACTAAACTAGACTACTATGTGAACTTCACTCGCGACCGTATGATCGATCTTGATGTTCCTATTAAAATAATCAATAGAGAAGCGATCCCACCACAACCATACAAAAGCATTGAAATGAGGAGAATCGATATGAATTCAATGAGATATGAGGCTCTTTTGTCTCAGTACAAAGAGACGTCTTGGAGGTGCCTCTTCCATAGTCGCATTGAAGTGAAGCATGATCATCATGGAAAACCGTGGAAAGCAATAATGGGAGGAGACCTAATTAGACTCCGTCACATGGATCTTGGTGGTTACATCGCTGCAGATATCAACTACCTGCAAGAAAATCCGGAAGTGTATGTTCGGACTTACCACGGAGAGTTTCCAGAAGAAAAGCATTCAGTCAGTGAGATTTGGGAAATCGAAGAGATGTCGATCAAGAACCGTGGCGGAGAAATCGTTTCTGGTAATGCCGTTCAGACACATCACTATTACAAGCTGAGACATTACTTAACGGGAAGAGTTATGATTCTGAATGATGTTCAGATGGACCAAAGACGAGTTATTCCTCTTCTCGCCCTGGAAAAAGATGAGAAAGCTGTCCGCGATATGGGAAATTGCGTAAGCTTCATCCCCACTGTCTATCAAACGCATGCTCATGTAGTCCATGGTAACCCTTATGGACTCGCATTCAATGATCAAAAGCTTTTCCTGCGCACAATGCCAGAAACATCATCAACCAACTCCCCCTATAACAATTACACAACGAATGCAACAGCTATCGGGAAAGGCCAACGTACAGGGGGGCGTCGAGGAAGTACAAGGGAGCCAGGAGAACAGCCAGAGCAAAAAGATCCTCAACTACTCTCAAGCTATTTTAATCCCCTCAAAGATACCGAATTCTGCGTGAAACGCAAACCGCTGTATCTTGATGTCAACAAATCCGCGGAACATGCCTTCTATATCGAGAAAGTTGATGAGAGCGAGAAGAAAGACATACTTTTTGTCGCCGCTGCCCTTGGGAGACTTCTGCATTTACGAGATGTCATTAAAGCTCAGCAAAAGGCACTACTTACACCAGAGTACCTCAAAAAAGTGCTCACTACCATGGAACAACTGATATTTTTTATTGTGAAAGCAGAAGGCGACGCAGACCCTTATACCTGTGAGGGCTTTACTCCACCTCAAAAGCAGCGCCTCTTGAAAGACATGCGATTGATTGAGATCCTCACAGACATCCTGTTCTATCCATTCGCGCTTCAGATGTACCAGTTGAATAATATTCCTGACGAATTCATGGTTAAAGTGTTCCAGCTCTCGTACAGACTCATAAAGCATACAATTAGAGAATACCGACCTAACGAGCTCTACGCTTCGCAATGGCTTGAACTGTTCATTCATCAGTCGATGTTTTCTGATCCAAATTTTGATCTCCTAGCAGAACCTACCCTTACAGAGTTGATTGATAATAATAAGAGGATCTTAGAAAACAAAATTAACCCGGAGACTATTGAGAAATTCGTGAATATGCTGAAAACACAAAGCCCACATGAGAAATTCGTAAAATTGCTCCGTGCGCTGACTGTTTGTAATGGTGAACCGATGACAAAAAATCAAGATGAATTGTCGTCGCTTATCTGTGTGGATGAGCAAGCTCGAGACAAACTCTGCTATCGGGCTGAGATACGTTCTTCTGGTAACGTTTATGTGTTTGTTGTGCCATTCAATGAATGGATCGAATTAACAGAGTTCAAGAGAGAATCGCTCAAGAGGAGCGGAAACACTGAGATTTACAAGTATTTCATTAATATGATGTACTTGCTAGCAGACCTCTGCTTATCACGAAATTACATTGCTATTGATGCGCTAAAAGGCACATATCCTGCTGAAATATGCTTCAAAATATTTTCTGAAGAAATCTATTCCATTGAAGTCAGATCAGCGTTCGCAAAACTTTATAATCACCTTTGGATTGACAAAATTTATCAACCGGTCAATTTGCCAAACTACTTAATAACATGGGAAGAGATCACGGAGGAAAATTGCAAAGATTTGTTTAGATACCAACGATCAACGAGCGAGTTTGATCCCTTCAAAGTATTTCTCCAAGATTATTTCCAGAAGATCGCAGCTCAAGGCTTCCAAAAAGCCTATGAAGACGAAATAAATGAAATGACACTCAATTTGCTGGAAAACTGCCAGCTTTTAGTCAACTTTGGTTTCTACACGTCCATAAATGAAGTTGCTAAGCTATTGAAACCCCTTCTCAGTATTTTGAACAGTATGAAGGATGTAACAACACCGGAGGAGGAAGAATTTCGCAAGAATCCTTGGAAATCGCATAGCTTCTCTTTAAGGTCAGGATATATTGACGGAGGCCATGAAGGCCAGGGAGACAGCTCTGACTCAAGGTACAACAGCGAGTCAGGAGGGAATTTGATTAAGATTAAAATCAAAGTGCTGGAGATAATTGACAAAATTATCATGTTATTCGGTGATTTGCATATGCGAAGAATTCTGTATGAATTTAAGAAGGAGCAACAAGCTCATTTGACCAAGACGAAAAAGTTCCAAGATAAGAGCGCTCAAGAGTGGATAGAACACGTTATAGCAGATAAGGATTTAAACTGTGAGAGTTACTCTGCAACTCCTTTATCAGTTATTCTTGTCGATTTGCTGTTATACGAAGACAAAGACCTAAGGAAACTCTCTTTCCAGACGCTGTACAATCAACACACAAAGCGATTGGCGCTGAAGGATCACTTGTCTCATGTTCACTTGGTGCAGGACCCAGAAACGATTAAGAATGTTGAGATCATGAAAAATATGGGTAGAAGGCTCCAAGAACTCGTTGAAAAGACTGAGAATTGGTACGGATTGTCTGATGAAGCAGCCGAAAGAACAAGCCAAGAAGTTCTCAAAATAATCACAACATTATCCGATTTCCTTCAAAAGGCCGAATCTTATCAAAGGGGAGGAGCTGAGGCAGAATCTAAAACTAATATTGGCTCAAAGATCTTTGGAAACATCGAGATAGATGAGGTGTTTGAGTTCGGAACAAGCTATAATCCTGATTATCAAAAATTCATGAGATACTTGAACACTTACAATGCGATTCTCGATATTTTGAACTACGATTACAACGGCAGGTTTGAAACTGAAGATCACTTGCAGCACAGCTCCAAAAAAGACATTCTCAAAGGCTGTGTAAAATTCTTAGCGAGGTTCGTTGCGGAGGACCGGACAAATCAAGAAATAGTCAACAAGCATTTCCCATTACTGATGAAGATGCTCAAGAAAGACCCTTCTCTTGGGCTTGAGAGCGTGATCGTAGAGTTATTTGTCAATAACAAAACTCTGCTCAATGATACTACATCGGTGCAAAACTACCTTTCTAATGTTTTGAAGCTCGTGGAAAATATCCCTTCCCACAACATTCGAAGAGGAAAATTGCTTAGAACTTTTAACTCGCTAATGAAGTATAAGAATAACGTCGTCAAGAGAAACCAAACACTTGTTATCAATTCGCTCTCGAGAAAAGAATTCTCAAATGTCCTCTTTGATTTCTCGCTAGATCGTACTTGGACTATGCTTAAAGAAGAATTTGGCAATTACCATAGCCAACTAGAGGAGAACAAGTCTCCTGTGAACTTATCCGGAGAGCTAGACTACCTAGTCAGCCTGTTAGATGTGATGTCCGTTTCTTGCGAAGAACAAAACGCTACTACTGAGAGCAAGTGTCAATTCCTCTTTCCGTTGAAGGTTCTGAAGGAAATTTACCGTCTGGCAAATAAATGCTATTATGTGAAATACGCAGTGATGTACTTCTTATATCATGTCTACCTGGATACTGAGAAAGAGATGCTACACGATGAAGACGAATATCTCAGTGAGATCTACAAGAATATGATTGAGGATTTAAAGTCGATAAAGAGAGCAGGATGGAGTAATCATTACGTTCGAACAAGCAAAGGAAGGATCAACAGCCAGAAAATTGAAGAAATTCTTGTGTTCTCTGAAATCATGCGAAATTTAGGATGGTTCTTTTCGAGATCACAGTCGAAAGAGCTCCCTGATTTCGACGAAATACTGAGAGGGACTGTGTGTACAGCCAGAACTTTTGCTGATGATGCGAAGGATTACAAGCATCAAAAATCGATTGGCAAGCTGTACTATATGATAGACAAGCATTTCAAAGACAAAATCGATGCACTTCAACTTGGGGATGAAATGCTTTCTTCGAAAACATTAAATTTCAAAGATACAGCTCACGCAGAGCTTACAAGAAGAAAAACAATGTTGACTAAATTGAAGCCAGAGAATAAAGAGGAAGAAAAAATTGACATCTCTGATGCAGAGACTCATGCACATAAGTTCTCATCAAAGATCGAAACTTTAAACCAAGAAGCGTTCATTGTTTCTGTCGAACTTGAATTCAACACACTTATTCATAAGCTCGTGAACATTGAAAAGATCTCAGAACAGGAAGAACCAATCTCTTTCGAAAAAACTGTCACAGCCCTCAAAGAGCTTGTAGAAAGAGATGAAGACCCTCTCGATGATGAATTTATAGCCATTGCAATCAGAATATTCAGAAAAATTATCGAGAGCGAAGTACCTGGAAATAAAGCAGCTGCTGAATGGGAAACCAAAGACTGGCTTCCGTTTGCTGAGGCAAGAGTGAGGAAGAGACAAAATGAACTCACAGCATTTGGGGCCGTAGAGATGGTGTGCAAGATGCAACCGGTTGTTACCAATCCATTAATTATAGAAGAACTTATTCTTCTTGCGATAGCTCTGCTTGTTGGTGGAAACGAAACGTCTCAGACAGCATTTTTGGAGTATATGAAAACTGACAACCAAAATGACTATCTGAGAGCTTTGAGCTCATTGATCAATAGAAATTTTACGGAGTTGAAGATCGAAATGCCTCGAATTAACGACCGCTATGCTAGAAAGAACCTTTTTGGAGAAGAGGATGATGCTGATGGCAAACCTCTTCCCAGCAAAAGAACGACAATTACTGCATTCCAAACAGAGGTTGCGATTATTGATGACGATCAAATACAAGATGAACTAAAACATTCCGTCGATATACTTGTCAAGCTATTCAAACTACTCCAGTTAACTTGTGAAGGACACAACCTCGAATTGCAGAATCATTTGAGAACTCAAACCGTAGCTAATGGAACAACTAACGTCAAATCATTCGATTTTATTACAAATTCTGCTATTTGGTTTGGCTCTTACATCAAATTCGTGAATACCGATTGCCTAGAATTTGGTGACCAATTGCTCGATTTCCTCATCGAAGCAGTGCAAGGTCCATGCCCAGATAACCAGACGGCGCTGGTTAGTGCGAAGATTATTAATTTCTGTATGGATTACGCAACAATGTTCCAAAAGAAATCAGAGCAAAAGAAAAGAGGTTTTGTCACTGAAGCAGACTTGGAGAAACTCACTGCATCAATTACTAAAGCAATGAAACTGTTGTACTCTCTTCTCGAAGGAAACACGAACGAAAAGATTATCAATCAGATGAGTCATCATATCGAATTCAAATACTTACTAAGCAAGCTTGAAGAAGACTTCGAGTCATTCTGTAAAAGACAGAGTCTGAACTCGAGAATGAGGATAGGCCATCTTAATGATCACCTGAAAAATAAGGAGAATTCATTTGATGATCAAATCCTAGAATCTTTTGGAGTGTTTATTTTGCTTCAAACACTGGCTGACCATAACAAGTCCATTGAAGAACTGATCAAGAAAGTCACTGAAGATAAGAAACTGAAGAAAGCATACTCTTTCTTCAAGTCAAATACCTCTAGCATTGAAATCATTTTTAATGAGCAACACATAAAAGTATATTTCCCTGTGTACCCAACCACCCGTTTCCTCTCTCGAACGAGCAGGAAGAAACTCATGGATGAAGTAAATCGTGAATCTCAAAACGAGAAATTAATCAGTTTAATCAACGCAAGAAGAGATCTTTTTGATGAAATGGAGCATCTTTCCAGATTAAATGGCTGGAAGATCAAAATTACTTCAAAAAGGTTCAATTACCTTCGAGATATCTCAACATTGTGTGCGTTGATAATCAATTTGATAATTCTTTTTACTTATTTCCGAGAGTTTGATGACTCTCTGGAGCACGGAAGAAACGGGATGTTGAAAACATCCTACTATGAACTTTTTGGAGGAGACACTCATTCCGCAATGAAAGTGACGAATATTATATGGGGCTTTGGAATTGTACAGCTAGTGAGCTCATCCTTCATGCTTGTGTTCTGGTTTATTCTGAGGGTTCCATTGATGTTAAAACAGAAATGGAGAAAACTAATCTACGATAACAAGAAATCCTTCAAATTAGAAGATAACATTCTCAAACCTGCAGCAGAAGAAAATGAACATGAAATTGAAGACATTAGTGCCCAACCTACCACTAAAACAATGCGATTGCTACTGACCAAAGGGCCAGAACACGCCGTATTCCATAGAGAGGGAAAAAGAAACTTTGGTAACCTTTGGACCAAGTTAGCTTATTACTGGATAAACGTCTACTTCGTCCTCTCTGACGGATCATTCAGGTATTTTATTTTCTATATCATCGTCTGCGTTCTGGGACTCTTTGGGCCGAACTTGGTCTTTTCTCTACATTTGCTCGATTTTATGGTCCGCTATAAAAACCTTAGAAACATTGTAAGAGCTGTTACTCTGAACGGAAAGCAGCTGCTTCTTACTTCGCTTTTGGGTGTTATCTTTATTTTCGGATACGCAATATTTGGATTTTGGTTCCTCGACGATATGTACGTTAATGGTGATAACGAACGAACATGTTCATCAATGTTGCAGTGTTTCATTGTCACATTGGACGATGGATTTAGGAAGTGGGCAGGAATTGGAGAAGTTACCGCCGATCCATCATATGAGAGCCATACACGCCTTAGATTTATTACCAAAGCCTTTTGGGAGCTCTCAAACTATATTATTGTAGGCAACATCTTCTTGTCCTTGATATTGGCTGTTATCATCGAAACGTTTAGTACGTTAAGAAGGATGAAAAAGGAGCAAGAACATGACATGCACAACAAATGCTACATTTGTGGAATTGAAAGATGGAAACTGGACAAAAACGGAAAAGGGTTTATTAAGCACATTAGCAATGAGCATAATCTGTGGGATTACATTTATTATCTCTATATGTTGGAGAAGAAAGACCCATTGGAATACAATGGAATTGAAACGTATGTGGTAAAAAAAGTGTCCAATGAAGAAAATGCAGAAGATTCTTCGATGGAGGAAGATGTTTCTTGGCTACCTATTGGAAAAGCGTTAGAGTTAGTTGAAGACGAGAATGAAGAAGAAATGGATGGAGGAGGTGACGAAGAAGGTCATCACCACCACTAAAGTGTGAGAATTTATATAATATTTGCAATAATCAAAAAGTATTGATTTCCTTGTTTTGTGTCTTCTTTAACTGCTGATACTCCCAAAAGAAATATATATATAGAGATATTAATGTTGTGTAGGTATGTCATCTGCTTGAAGTAAATTTGTCAGTGCTAAGTAAAAGCAAATGAACAAATCTATACAATACTCAAAAAAATCCTACAATTCATTATCCGCATCAACAATGACATTCATGTGTTGAAAATACTAAGACAGGGATCGATGAAAATAATCCAAATGGGAAATAGATTCCAGCGTATTTTCAGATTATTGTAACTTTTCAACTTTGCTGCATATATTCCCTGTGTTTAAGCGCTTATTTGAAGTTGAAACTATCTAATGAGACTCAACGAGTAAAATATAGCAATTTTTCAATCGGTATTTTCGAGAAAGGTGATTATTATATAGACACTTACTCACGATTTAGTATATATCATATGCAATGCTTACACTCTGATCTTCTGACTGACTTAAATCCAATTTAGTCTTTCAAATACTTTAATATTTCAATTTGCAACTGCTTCTGTTTTTAACTTTATTGAGAGTTTCGAGCCGCATTTTACTGAAAATTTATTTTAAGTGAGGTATTTTAAAAAAAATAAAAGCGCTTCAATGGAGTATTCGAATTGAAGCCTAGGCACTTCTATAATCTTTCATTCTCACACAGCAATGAAGAGCTTTTCGCAGATGGTCAAGTGAATGAATGTGAAGTAAAATTTTTCCAATTTTTTTTTTTGATTGAAAAAGTTCATTTCTATTGAATAAATGTTTTTATTATTGGTCTATTTCATTAACTAATTTATCAAACACTAATAAAGAAAATATTTTAATTCCAGAACTCATTGTCCAAGCCCAACGCTTTACTTTAATCATTTTCGATTTATTTGAGCTAATTTGTGAACGAAGAATAATGGAAGCGGAGAATTTATCAAAAGCTGAGAAAAACTCGACATTGGATGACAACTTCTACATCAAAGGGCGCAAAATCTTTTTGTACAAGCTGTTCGCTCTGCTTGAGGTACCGAATAAGGCAATCTAAACTCACATTTTTTCCAGGAAAATGAAAATCCAAACATTATGTGCTGGACTCCAGATGGAGAAAAATTCATCATTAAGGATCCTACCTTGACTGCCAAAGAAATCCTGCCAAAGCTCTTCAATCATGACAAATACTCGTCATTTACCCGACAAGTAACAAAAATACTTCTGCCATAAATGTGAAATTGTAATAATAGCTGAGTTTCTATCGATTCAAAAGAATATCGGATAAGACAGGCAACAGAATCTATTACCATCCATATTTTGTGAAAGGCAAAAAGTATAGCAGCTTTCATTTGAGAAGTGAGCTTATCTATCATTAGAGAATTGCTGGAAAAGATTGAAAGAGTGAAGCATAAACAAAGTTCGAAAGGTGTTGAAGATGAGGTGACGAGTACCGGGAAAAAAGACTCGGATTCTGAAGTAGGTGTTAAATGGATTGCTGGTTCTAAACCATAACATTAGAAGTTGAAATTGCTTAAAAGAATTTCGACGTTGACTGAGCAATTGGAAGAAGCTAGAGGAACTATTAGAGAGCTGGAGTTAGAGAATGACAAATTAAAGCTGCAGATCAAGCAATTGACCTCGTAACAATCAAATTTTTTAATTTTGTTGGTTGAAATCATATTCTGATATGCAGAAGCAAAGACAAACGTTTGAGTGATTTACTTGAGCAGAATCAACTCCCTCAAGTGCCTAGATATCTTGATCGAACGCGTTTCAAATCAAACCAGCAGACTTTTTTCAATCATATCGTACCCTCCATCACAGGTCTAGAGAATAAAGAAATGACTAAAATTTTGCCGATTAAACCCACCCCAAAGATAAGTATTGATCAACAATTGAAAGAGGTAGTTTCTTGTTCTTCTTTGCTGCTGAAATTGACAACACAATACGTATTTAGCAATTTGCTGTGAAAGGTCAAAATCTCAATCATTTACTACTCGCACCACAGAGACCACGATTTTTAATGAGCAAAATCGTACCCAAAGACACCAATGAAGGCGAAAGAGCAGTAGTAGGAGGGGGTAGTCGAATCCCCAATTCGGGAGAAGGCGGATCGAACCATCGAGTATACTGTTTATCCGATTTCTTTGATTTAAACATAATCAATTGCAGCAGATGCATGAAGAAGAGGTATATTTGCAAGCGACGGGAAGATTGGAACAGCCTTTTGATCTTGAAGATTATTTTAACGCGTATGCTGATTTCCATAGTTCTGCATAAGATGATATCCGGGCTGTTTGAAGAAAAGGTGTTTAAAGAAAGTCTACAACTGAAGACTGTATTTTATAATAAATATACCATACCATGATAGATTTAAGAATTTTACCTGAATCAATCAGGTCGGAAATAATTCAATATGTTTTATGGGATTTTTGGATCAAAGTCGTATTTTCATATTAGAAATTTCATAAAATGTTATCACATCTCTCTTCATATTTGCGAGTTTTTTCTTTATTTCGCAAATTGAGTGGTTGTACAAAGCTACTTACTACATATGAGCTTTGTGAATTGTTTCTATTTGATCGAAAACTAACAAGAGCAGTTCGCTCGAACTTTGAATTTAAATTGTCTCTAAAATAATATGCTTCTAGCAAGAGGCACAATTTACGAGAAGATTTGTATCATGAATCACACCTCATATTTGATTATTCACAGAATACTGACGGTATTCTTCCAATGAGTGTGTCATGGAAGCATTTGGTTGAAAATCATAAAGGATAGAGATTTATAAAGTCAGTAGTATATTTCATGTCTTAGGTGTATAGTATGAAGAAAACTTGATCTTGAGTATTGGTTTAGGAAAATGAATTTTATCTATTAGTGCAGGAACCTTTACATGTTTGTTTTATCAATTAACTTCGAATCAAGGATAATCGAAGTTTCTAAGCGGTGGCTCGAAATTTCAGACAAATTGTCTGCTTCAGAAAGGCGATTGAATGATAAGAAATTATAAATGATTTATGAATTACTTAAGTTTTGGAAACTATCATGACAAGAGAAGCTGCTTAAAAAATTACCAGCTTTCAAGAGAGAAATTAAATCCTCTCAAATAAGGAAGCAAATCAAGCAGTTCCATTAAAAGTCGACTTGAAGACGAGTTACAAATAGAAAAAATTATTTATATTTTGAGCTACTAAAACGCATAATATGACGAAACAAGCAGCTATATAAATATTTATTAGCTTATAAAATATCAAGAGATCTCTCCCATAAACTACAGAGACACCTTTATATCGATTTTCACCCTTATTGTTAGGATACTGCCATATGAATCTTCACTCTTTATTTATACTTTCTAGACTCTCCAAGAGAGCTAATTGATGAACAGCGCCTTGCAAGTATCTATTTAGATTTGCGATAAAGCAAGTATGATCAAGCAATATTACATTTTTAAGGTGTGGCAATCGTAAAACTTTTTGTAATTCTCAGCTTCAATTTGTTTCATCAGTGCAGTCATTGATTCTTCTGAGTCTTTGATAGACTGCCCCAATTCCTAATTCATGTTGATTAGACTAATTCTTTCCTGGTTAATCTCTACATCTTCCTTCCGTAGTATTTTTCTTGGACTTTCGCTCGGAAGATCATTACGGTTTACTGGGTATTTCTTTGTTTTTTCTTTCTGACACAACACTTCATCCAAACATTCAAAGTCTGGCGGATGATCTCGATTCAGATATGGATGCTTGAATGCATGGGTCCCGTTATTAGAAAGATCTGGTACTCGTGTAAAATGACATCTCTTCAACTAAAAACTGAATCACTTCAAGTGAAAGAGAATGATTTTACATTAGTCAGAAAATTTTGGACCGTATTGCAATCATTGAAATACGGCAGAATTTCTTCATCAAACTTTTTTAAATCCTTGATTAAGAGCACTTTTCCATCGTCACTCCAAGTGAGTGTATCTTCTTTATCAAGTGACTTTTTATAAATTATCATACATGAGGAAATAACAGCTGATTCTACGTCCAGAACTTCGTATAGGTCCGCGAGAAAGCCGGAGCTATAGATATTGAACCATAGCTTTCTACTTTTAGAGAGTTTTTCTTTGATTGTTGCAACTTCCATTTGAGTGTCAAGCGAAGAAAGTTTCCAGGAAAATATTCAAATAATAATTTATAAATGTTTTCGATCTTGAAGATTTTAGCTTATAGAAATGCCCTGATCAAATAACAGCGTACCATTTGTTTTTTTTGAAATATTAATGATCATGTATCAAATAGCTTTAGACAAAAAAATTATTCTGAGAACAATTCGCAATGGACCAATTATATTTAAAGGAAGGACAGAAAGGGCGGCCAGTTTATTTCGATCTGGAGGGACACCATCAGGGATCGATTGGAGAGGTGTTTGTTAGGCTATATCATTGACTTTAGAGGAATACTTTCGGAGGAAAAATGAAATATGGTCATTGAAAGTTCTGCTATCGACCACAAACAAGATTAATTCGAGTTCATATGATTAAGCTTAATCAGGCGGAACAAGGTGCAAGACCAAGTAGTCTGTTGTGAAGGTGGTTAGGATGGGTTCATCGGTTTTGTATAAATTGTTCTCATTGTTCCTAATCAAAGGCCGGCAATTAATTTTTAATAGAATTACTAAAACCCTCTCTTTCTCAGGAAAGATTTCTATTAAAGAAATTCAAAAAGCTTCTGGAAACTATCAATTTCGAGAGATGACCTGGAGAAAATGAATTATTATGAGGATAAAAGGTCCATCTTAAAATCCGTGAATTAAATTGATTTGTGGTTAAAAGTAAATAGCATTGTTGATACTAATGAATTCCAATGATACCTTAAACCCATTAAGAAGAAGTTCTTTTCTAAAGTAGTTTTTGACTTTTATTAAAAGCTTTTATAGACGAAAAGAAATAATTTGAGCAATCATTCGCTAGTCTGCAAGTGGCTTGGAACGATGTTTAAGATGACTCCGTTTGATCCTTCCATTCTTTTCACACAGCTCGCTAGGGTCAATTCGTGGTCTAGTGAGCACGATGACATATTACACTGGCAAGTAATTTACACATTGATGCATTTCTCACAATGTTAGTTTATGAGTGTAGGTGGAGATAATCACTATCAGGCGAGAAGCACTGCCTCATCACTGAAAATCAAATAGTGATTGCAAAAGTGGGTCGCTCAAGTGCTTTCCAATTTTTAATTAATTAAATTAACGAACATATTATGCGATTCAGTTAAAAAAACCCTGCTTAAATTTTCTCACGATTTCAGCTGAAATCGTTCTTTGTTGTGGAGCAAGTGTTCGTTCGCTTCCATATTTCATTCGATTAACCTCTGATCTTTGATTCATTGATCTATTGTGAATTAGTGCAAAAACACTTCTTTCAATCTATTCATTAGCAACTCAAGGTATGTGAGAAAGGTTCGTAATTTCGAAAAAAATTATTCGGTTTCCCACAGCTAGAGCAAAGAATAAAAAGAAAGCACCGAATTTGATTAATTGTAAGGATCTCAATTCATCACACTAGTTTCGTGGATCATATGGCATTTCATAGGTGCTCTTTTAATCTGAATTTGAATCAAATTTTCAGAGAAACGAAGCGTGCCCTCCTCAGAACGTTTCTAGTCATTTCGATCATCAAGCTAGCTTGTGCTGTACAAAAGATTCTCGCTTCTTCTATTGAGCCAAATTAGATTATTTCTTCTTAGGACGCTAAGAGAGCTTTGAGCTCAATTACAAATCTTTTCTTACATTAGAATAAAGCTTAGAGGTCCATTTAGAGGACGTTCTGTTGAAAATTTTTCACGAAAAAGAAAAAAATTTCATATTTTTTAATAGATTCATCTCAAAAAAAAAATTGATCAAAGAAGCCGACTCTATCAGCTTCATATTGGTGAAAAACAGCTAAATATGAGCGGTAAATCAATATAGAGGTGGCAACACGAAAAAACCTTTCATAATCTTTAACTAATTTAAACAAGTTTCACAGAATGCAAGTTCACAAGCGAATTCCTTGAGATTAAGGGCTATATTAATTTCTATCAAATCTCATTTGGTTTTATAATGAATCATGATACCTATCTTACAAAAAGACAGTGCTTTTATCTGCGTCGCATTTCAGGATAAAATTATTAAATTTTTTTAGTCTGAGAAAACACCTGTGTTCTAACATTTAGAACATATTCCAATGGAAGCAGTATTGGAATATTTAAGAATCCGCTGCATACTAAAATTCACTTCAATTCACTAAATCGCAACACTTGAGAGAGTTATGCATTTCTCTGTGCGCACGCTGAAGTAAATTCGGTCATTCGCTTGGTAAGGGCGAAGTGAAAGACAATTAGGAGGGTAAATCGACAACTGAGAGAACCTTTATAAAAAAAAATTTCTTCACGAGAGCAAATCACCCTCACTCAGATGTAATATCTAAAAAAAACGATTCGGCTACACAGCACTTCTCTTCTATTTGCTTGCTTACATCGTTCGTACACTTGATTTTCTCGCACTTGTCTTCGGGCATAATGATATATTAGCAAAGCAAAAAAAGGTGTAAATCATCAATAAAATCAGATTACTATTTGCTTTCTGGCCGGTGGTTGAAATAACTACTCGCTTACTCCTAAGGTACAGGCATTTTATAAAATAGAGCAAAATTTGTCGAATTACTCATGGACATTTATAATGATGTGAATAACACAGCTTCAAGATGGAAGCACCAAAAAAATTTCACTTTTTAGTGTTTGCTAACTAGAGTAGCATTAACTGTGGGCTCAAGTTCTGCTATTTTTCCTCATTTGCCAATTGCTAGCCTGCTAACCAGCAAGCGTCGCATTTTTTTCCAAATTATTTTAAATGTCTATTTTACCTGAAGAACACAAAAGGAATCAATTTCTCAATTCGATTTAGAATACCAACTGAATCAAGGTTTTCTGCTAAAATTATTTTGATTGGTTAAGGAATCAGTCCAGGAATCATTCCTTAAAAATTGGAATCCACTTTGATTCCAGGAATTCATACAAATTCCGAAGAACTTACTGAGAGAACATTCAGAAAATCTAAGTTAATTCTTCGAATTCTGGTATTTATAAGTGAAGCCGACGTGTCTATATTATAATTACATTCTTTTCTCCGACAGAAATACGATCGATGCAGGAACTTGCTCCTCCAACATTCAAAAATAAAGTGTCTCAATCCACTAAAACTGATTGCCTATCCAAAGCGCCTGAGCTTATAAATTTTCTTCGGAAACTAGCAAAAGTAATTCTCCTCTTCTGTACTCCTGCAAACTTTATTTCTGTAACCCTCCTAGCTAAAGGAATACTCAGCTGTTATAACCAGCAATTCGAAAGCAAGCCAAATCTATATCAAAGATGTCAAGACCTTTGAGCAAGCGGTCCTTCCTCAATTGGACCAGTCTCTCACGTTCTCGCTGTTTCTAGAATCGGTAAACTAATGCGATTGGTTTTTCATATTTACTTTTCATAGGTAGCGAAAATGGGATATGAAAGCAAGAAACCGAATAATAACAGCTTAGTTCTTTCTATGAGATTACACACTAACAAAGATTTTCAGTATGATTCAAAAAAGGACGAGAAGTTGGCTCCAGTTAAAGAAGAGTTACACCCTATCGTAATAATTGATTCCTATATGAAAAAATCGAAATGATTTATTCTTCTAGCAAAAAAGACAAAAGAAGGAAATGAACGAATTGATTGAAGAGCTAAATAACGCCTGCAACCAAATTAGAGCTCTCATGCATGAGAATTTAGCCCTGAAGATTTTAATTAGATCTGAAATGAGCTCATAATAGCCCAAATCAGAATGCCAAGCTATTATGCTGTGTAGAATAGGGTAGATCACTGGCTTGGGCTGATAATTGGCATTCACTATGAGTATATGTGTACATTTTTAGAGAGATAATTTTTTTCTAATAATTGTAAATAATAATACTCACCACTTTAATACTTTTTTCTTTTCTATCTGGAGTTCCTTTAAAAAGTTGAATCTTGACCAACTCCACAGAAAAATTTTTTTATTGCTTATGATTTGACTAGTAGTAGTATTGCTAGGAAAAATCATTTGAATTTGCCGGAGAGAGAGAGCCAACTCCCGTTTGAATTAGAGATATTGACATATTGTGGGAGAGAGAAAGAATTAGTAAGAGATCCATGCTCTAACAAGATAAATCATTGCGGAGTCCAAAATGCCTGAAGCTTCTTTTTGAAATGAGCAATCTGGCGAGGTTCTTGCTCACAGCAATTAGGTACCGAGCCGAAAATTTAATCTTGAAAATTATTCATGTTTACCATATTAAAACAATCAGCACAGCATAAACATAATTAATCCATTCATGTTTTTTTAATTTCACAAATCTTAATCAGAAATTACTCTTACAAAAGATTCGAAATCTCATGAAATTTGGAATCGTCTTTCTCTTCCTTTTTCTTACACGAGTAGCTGCACATCCTGAATTTCCTGAAAAGACGAATGTGACGGATCCTTCATTTTTCCCATTCAAAGGAGAAATTTTTACTGGTTTTATTCAAGTCGACAACACAACGAGATCCAACCTCTTTTATCAGTTATACGGCTTTAATAACGGGTCAATCCTACAAAAAGCCCCTCTTATCGTTTGGCTGCAAGGAGGACCTGGAAGCTCTTCTAATTTCGGGAACTATGGAGAAATTGGTCCTTTTGAAGTGATTGCAAGTAATGACACTTTAGGACCCAACTACTCATTCGCTCCAAGAAATACAACATGGAATAAACTAGCACACCTCCTCTTCATTGATCAACCAATCGGCACGGGATTCTCAAATGCTTTCCAGAATGATTATGTCAAAACGACATATGAAGCCGCAGGGCATTTTCAAATATTTCTGGCACGGTTTTATCAATTATTTCCAAATTTCATAGGAGAGGACCTGTATTTCGTTGGAGAAAGTTATGCAGGACATTGGGTTCCATATTTTGCAAACTATATCCTTTCTAATGCTTCAAATAGCTACATAAACTTACGTGGAGTTGCTATTGGAAACGCTTGGGTTGATCCTCCTCATCAAACTGCGGTGTACAGCACGTTCTGCTACGCTGCGGGGCTTTTAACTCAAAAGGAAAGAGACTATTTCAAGGTTATTGAAGCGAAGTCCCTAATTGCTATGTATCAAGGGGATTATGACTATGCTAACGATTTAGCAAATTATTTGCTTGATTATGTTACAGAAAAGAGAGGAATTAGCATGTTCAACTATAGATTATTTGTCCAAAGTGCACAAGACGATTATGCTGGAAATGGATATGACAAATGGCTGAACACTACAGAAGCTCAGAAGAGACTAGGCGTTCCGTATCCTTATAACTATTCAGATGGTTCAGATGAGGTTTTTAATGCCTTGAACGCTGATGGTGCTGTATCCGTCCTTGATGCATTTCGACAAGTTCTTGCAAAGCTAAAGGTGCTTATTTTTGTCGGTGTTGATGATGAGAATGTGAACTATGAAGGGCATGTTCATTTCATGAGATTTTTGGAATGGGAAAAAGCTGAAGAGTTTGAAAGGCAGCCCAAGAAGGCCTGGACAGTAAACAATAGGGTTGGAGGATTCGTGAAGAGCGTAGAAAATTTGAGTTTTGTTACGGTCCTAGGAGCTGGTCATATTCTGCCTGTCGATCAACCAGATCGAGGTTTCGATATGATGAAAAGATTTTTAAATGATCTCCAATTCGATTAAAAAAATATTTCTGTTCTGTTGTCTCTGATAGCAGAATGTTGTTCGGGAGTTGCGTTTGCTAATGTTTTCTGTTATATTAAATACATAATATGGACAATGCCAATTCATATCATGATAACATCTAACTGCATTTTCTGCAAATAAATAGAAATTAGGAATTGAGATTGTTAATATTTGAGAAAAAGATAATGCCACGGAGGCACTTTGGAATAAGGTTAGGCAATGCATAAGTTTATAAACGTTATTGGAAGGTGTGTTAAGAATACACAATAAAGCTCAATGTTAGAAGCTACCAGGAAAAAAAATTACAATCAAGACAAAAAAGCTGTAGGTTTATTCCTCATTGCCTGCAGAAACTGAGCCAAATTTCGCTGTACTAAGGAACTTATCAATTGCAAGGAGTTAAAGAGTTAATATCCTCTGACCCACTCTGAAATTTGTTCATTTTGTAATACCTAAAATTCTTTTTCCTAATACCATACAACTTACATTATCACAAGCCAGCATTTTTTCCCTTTTTGTTTGACAACAGTTGAAACAAATTTTTGAAAACTATGAATTCAATAAATCATCTAACTGTAATAGAAATTAATTTATTCTTATCCCATCAAGATGAGCTTTCAAGTATTTCGTATCACACTCGACAATCATTGTAACCATCTTCTCTAGACTACCGAATCAACTAAAGAAGAGTTCAGAAAATACCTCGAAAAGGCCGGCGTTATCGACCAATTGACTAGAGTTCTTGTCGGACTCTATGAAGAACCTGACAAACCCAATAATGCTATTGAGTAAAATTGACTTCACGCCTCGGTTCTCACCATGATTCATCTTTGAACAGCTACATCAAGAGATTTTTAGGCTCTCCAACTGACATCGATGTCGATAAACTCAAAATCGAGTACGAAAAATTAAAAGATGAAAACTTGAAACTTCAAAAACGCGTTAAAGAACTCGAGGATGAAGTAGCTTTTTCGTGCTAACTGTTGTTAATTGCTATTTCTTTCCTAGGTGAAGCAACTCAGACCTGAAGATAGCTGATTAATCAATTACTTTCTACAGCTTATTAGATGCTATGACTGAGGTAGAGCACGTAGTTCTCCTCTATATACTTTTAATGTTGCACATGCCTAAGCAAAAATACTCAGCCTAAAATTGCTCCAAATAATCAATAGCTTCATTTCGTTACTGAAATATAGGAGGTCTAATTGTTCTAGTCTTCAGTTACCAGCATTAAGATAAATTTTTGATAGTAGATGGGAAAACCATATTGGTTGAAATGAATATTCCTCTAGGCTACCTAAGAACCTAGAATGAAGTCTCTAACCCAAAGAAACAAGAGTATATTTCATTTCAAAATATCCAGAAATGATTATTTCTTAACATTTCAGATTGAAGAAATTGGAATTCAGAGGTAGTAGTGTGTATATATATAGATGGAGTGAATATAAAATTGCTAATTTCTTTTGAGATTATGGAAAAGACCATCCCATTTTCTCCAGACATCGTTCAAGCAATTTGATATTTCTTCTTTGAATCTATCATTAGCTTCATATTCATTGAGATCCATAGCAAGCTTCTCTCTCAAGTAGATCAGATCCTTCGGAGCCTGCAACTCTGGCATACCTATTTGAAATAATCGTAAATGTCACACATATCTATTATCGTCCTTACCTGCAGACAGCATCATCATGAACAAATTGATCAGGAGGTGTCCATTCTGTCTCACCAGGTTAAAAGCTTGTGTACATAATTTCACGAAAAGATCGAAATTTTCACTCTTTTGACCACCCATGACGTGAGCCATTTCTGTTGTCAAGACGAACGCTGTTCTCTCTGTTTAGATTATAAAAATTATTTATCACAATCAATCACATCATCAAAGAATTTACCTCTTTTGAAACCCATCTTTGTCTTGAAATTACCCAAGAAATGGCCGAAATCAATGTGGAAGAGATGTCCGGATTTTGTAAGCATGATGTTACCACCGTGTCGATCACCAATACCTGAAGTAAACAAAATTAAGAACCAAAATTTTTCTACTTCTTACCCAGCAGATAAGTAGCGACACAATACCCAGCACATGATCTGACGAAGTTATCCAATGCATTTTGTTTGCTCTGTGGATCAGGATTGTACTTATGGATATATTCCAAAAGAGTCTTTTCCTTGAAAGAACCAAAAGTTCCACCGTACTCCTTTTGAATACCCGCAGTTGTATTCGAGTTTCCAACGACTTCTATCATTCCGACCTGATCGGCTGTTGAAACGACTCTATATGGTTTCATCCTGAAATCAAGACCGTTGTCAAGCCAAATTTTATCCATAATTCTTATCAGTTGCAATGTAAGAAGATCCTGTCGAAGATCATCTCCAACTTTAAAGATCATGAGAAGTTTCTCGTTGCAAGATTCCTGAGCATTCTTACAAACGACCCAGATGGGAGCTTTCTTAGAGTCCATAACCTTGCATTCTTCAGCTATGATACCCGCGGCTCGCATACGCATATCAAGAGAATAGCAGAACTTTTTCGGAAGCACTGCTGAGCCTCGTAGTTTGCCCAATTTTTCTTTGACGAGGTTCTGTCTGGTCTTCTCAGACTCCTTCGCGGCTGCCTCAGCAATTTCTTTGAAATGCCCGTTCATTGTTATTTCATCTGCAATTTCTTCTCGGAAACTGCCACAGAGCATACAGAACTCTCGAAGAAGAAGAGTGTATCTCTCGAAGGTAGCTTTCACATGGAGCTGTGATTTGAGGAGCCAATAGAATTCATGCCCAACGGTATGTGGGTTGGCTAGAGATCGCTCTAGAAGCATTTCACTCAGGCAAGAAAGATGCATTGGCTCATATGCGAGTGCCATTGTGAGTTGAAGCATATAGAGGGCAAGTTCGTCATCTTGCGCCGTATTGATTCTCTCTACAGCGTAAGCACGCACAGCTTCATCAGCAAAGCGAGCATCCAAAAGACACAGAGATTCTTCTGGAGACAGCGGCGTCCAAGCTTTTAGCATTCTGTGAGCCTCATCCATCTGATTTGGGTCACTCCAATCGATTGCAGTCAGGAAAATAGGCAATGCACTTGGGATTGTCTTGTAATGATGGCGGCAAATGATCAGCGTCTCTCGTTCATTATCATCAAGCTTTTGTTCCAATACGAACTCCAATGGGTCTCTTTTAATAAGTTCTTGAAGTTTGGCTAAATCTTCAGTTCCAGGTATCCTCTTCAAAATATCGTCTCTTTTACGATCGTTGCTCTTGGTGAATCCCATTTTCTTCATCAGGTTATTTTTAAGCTGACTGAATAAGCCTTCATCCTCAACGGATTTTTCTTCTTCCTTTGTAATCTCATACCCTGCTTCACCTTTCGCTTTCAAATAAGTCTCATCTCGCATAGAATAATAAACAGGTGCACTAAACGTAGGGAGCTGAATTATTAAACGCGCAAACTTCTCAGCACGATAGGTTTGACGCAACTCTTCGGTCTTTCCGACTAGGAGCTTACCATGAACTCCCCAGTATTCATCCATACATAATAGCCTTGGCTCATATCTATAGAAAGGCCACAAATTAAGCACAACATACCCTTGAATCATTTTGCCAAAAGCATCGAAGAGACTCATGGCAGAACTAGCAACGATCATTGTCTCTCCGATAGCTGAGAAAGCTTTCACATTGAAAGCCAGCTTTGCTTCGAGGGGAATTTGACTAACAGGAATTTGAAAATCCAGACTTTCGCTCCATCGAGGACAGAAAGAGAAAGGCTTGAGAGTTGTCTCCCTTGTGAGATGGGGCTGCAGCAAATCATTTCTATAATAGATTCCCATTTCCACGCTGATGAGGTAGGGTACAAATGGAAGCCCATACGTGCTTACAAGCGACTGGAAGACATTCGATCCTTGCCCTTGGTTTGTCTGCACGCTGACATTATCCGTCGCCAAATGCATCTTGGCATCAAGATCATTTGCAGGGCGGTCTTTCTTAGTCTTAACAAACTTTGGTGCGATTGTAACAAGATCTTTCTTCTTCTTTTTCTCTTTTTTCTTTGGTGCGTGCTCTCCACCGTGAGTCTCCTGTGATTGAAGTGTAATGTAACCTGGAGTCACAAACCCATTGTAAGTCGCATTTTGCTGGTACTGCTTGAAGATACTGATCATTTTCTCCAGACCATGAATTTTAACTTCAAACGGAAACTCTATCTCTCCGCTGAAATGCTGCAAATTCTTGTAAAGGATAAGCTCTTCCTCTCTCTGACGTCTTCGTTCACGTAGAAAGTCTCGCATAATAAAATGGACGTAGGCACGAGGACGTTCCAAAGGTTCGTTATTTTTCTCAGATCGAAAAACTTTTGACTGCAGTTTTCTTTCCTCAGAATGATCATCACCTTCGTTCTGTTTTTGGGGTTGTTCATCGGCCTCGTTAAAAGCAGGAAGTTCAACTGGGGGATGCCACATGATAATTGGTGCCTCCTTGAATTTCTCCCAATCTATAGGCTCAATGATCCCTTCCATTATGTCTTTAATCTTTCTTTCAACCAGTGGAGGATAGTTCTCATTCAAGATAAGTTTTGGGATTTCTTCTAGAACCACTGGAAGGTTCTTGACTCCTCTAAGATTTGACCTTACTCTCTCAAAGTTGAACAATGGATGGTCTCCGATGAGATATTCGTGGTACCCCGAAATTTTGAGAACGAATTTATGATCTTCCTGCATAGGTCTCAGTTTAATCTTGTATTCTTTGTAAACTTGTCGAACGATCTTTTTAATAACTTCATCCGGATTAGTCGTAATCTTCGCATGCACCATGATGTTATTGGGAATCTGCACTCTCATCTGCCCCTCGCTAGTAAGCTGCTGGTAAGCAGTGAGATCTACTAGTAATTCAATGGACGTGGTGTCTTGGAAGGCGAGAGAAATTTTGCTTAGCTTGAGATAGACGGGGTATTTCGTCATGTCAGGCTTCAGGAGGTGTTTCGGGAACTTCCGACGTTGGTAGTGTCTCGCAGCGTCGGAATAGAACCACCAGTTATAAGTTGTATTATCTCTCGTGAGATCTTTCAGCATTTTTAACGATTTCCTGGCTCTCTCTCGGAAAGACATAGGGACATTCCACTCGATGACGACAGTATTGGAATTTAACCCGAGAGTGTACACATGCTTACTTTCAGGATCAACACAGATAATGTATTTCTCAGTCATTTCCCTTTAGAAGTATTAATTATTAATTTTGAATTGCTGCTGAGCCTGAAAACTGACCGAAATCACAAATACTGTAATTTTTTTTGTTTTTTTGTTACCAATTCTTTGAAGCACATATTATAGAACGAAAAGCCATGGTTCATGTTGATGGCAAATTCTCTCGTTGAACTGAAAATATTACCGAGTTCGCATACAAGGACTTTTTTTAGTTGAAAATCCATTTTTCTGTTGAAGAATTTGTTCACTTAATTTTTAATGCAATTTAACCTTACGCTTCTCTAAAATCACAGCGCACGGCAGCAAGAGATGAATGTGCAACAGCTAGGTATAACAGAATAAAGTTCCTAGCGCACAGCACAGAATATTTACATCTTACCTTCATATATTTTCTTCATTATAGATCTATATATATATGATAGCCTTCTATTAGTTTAATGAATTTGGAGTCAAGTTAAATTATTTGCACAGTCAATCCTGCTGCCGGCTAATAAATTTTGAAATTCTAAGAATTTGGGAACAATTGCGCACTTGAAAACTCGTTGTGTTGATTGCTTGCTGAAAGATTGCTTCTCCCTTCAATATTAGCGGAGTACCTCCTCGCTGGATTCGGGTCCATCAATAACTTGACAGAATCTTTTTGATGAAGGGGAATTGGAATTTGTATGGGGTCAACTGGCTTTCTTCGAGAGGATATCTTCATATTCGCAAAGTCTTTGTTAAGCACTCCAGTGCAATTCGGGTTGATTGGGTTTGGATTCTGCTGAGAGCTGGGGAAATTCAGCAGAGGACTGCTCGGCCAGAAACTTGCCTCGGCTTCGCTGCAATGCATTGCATTTAGTGACTTCTGCAGATTTTTCTCACTTAATGGATTTACGAAGTAGAGCTCTCCTCTGGTTAAGTCTACCACCGCGAACTGCAAATTGTTGGCTCCTATTATTTTATTTGCTTGATCGTGGAACTCTTTGAAACTTTTTTCTTTAAGATTGAGGTTCATGTTCTCTTGAATACCTGGAGGCACTAAGAGCCATTTAATAATTGAAATCTTAGGACTTAAGTCTTACTTTGATCTGTCGTGTCCTCGTATGCAGTCTCTTTGATAATACCAAGAGAATTACTTAAATGTTTCAATGGAAGGTTCAAGTTCTTGCGTGGAATTGAGGCAGGTTTCGCAAATTCATCTTTCATGAACTCATCTCCTCGGGTAAAGGTAGGAAAGCCTGGCCTATTGGGATTGAAAAGATTATTTCCAATCCCAAAGCTCTCAAAGTTGAAATCTTGGAAATTGTGGAAGAGAGAAGGTTCTTGCTCATGACCGCCAATTGGATTAAAACCGACATTTCGCTGTGGCATCGGGAACGCTTGATTTTCTCTAAAAGGACCTTTTCCGAGCTTATTGGTGGGTATTCTTCCGAGATTCTGTTGCAAGTTCGTGCTATCATCGAAGAAGTTCATCATCGATCTATAGTTAGTAGTTCGCAGACTGTCTTCATGAGCTAACTCCTTTAGAAGGCTCATTTTATTGAGGATCTGGCCCTCACTGTTTTGGTTGAGTTCAGTGGAGTAGGATCTACCCTTCCTTTGTAAAGGGGCCTCTAAAGGTTTATTCATATCTTGAAATCGGTGGTCATAAGATCCGGAGATATCGGAAAACTCTTCTTTCTTATCGAGGATGCTGCTAGTGTTGCTGTTGACGGACATGTTCTTTGTGATGTAGTCAATAATCCTCTGAGTTACTCTTCGTTCGCGTTCCATCCCGCTATCTGATTCTGAGTCCGTTGGTAACGCAGACTGTGAGTCATACCCGATTTCATGCGTGAATTTCTTGTACAGAGAATTCCAGCGATTTTTAACGGAATTTTCAGTCCGATCTTTCATTAATTTGGATATGTCAGCCCATTTTTTCCCACCAACACTCAGGAAATATCTCAGTAGTTTGAGGTCTTCTTCGTCAGTCCAAGGTCCTCGGTTTATCGCCGGATCCAGATGATTAATCCAACGTTCGCGGCATTGCTTTCCATGGCGATAGACCTGAGAATTACAACGCGCATTTAGTTCAGCCGCTATCTCTTTCCAATGGTTTCCGCGCCCTTTTTCTTGCATTATCTGCTTAAGCATCTCATCTTCAAACGGCGTCCAAGGGGTTTGTGTTAATTTCGTTTTGAGAAAACTTAGCCATTGTAATTTTAGCTGTCCGGTTTTGCGCCCTGGAAAGAAATTCGCTATTGAATCCCAATTTGCATCACTCTAATATAAAATCATTAATCTCATTGAAATCTCAAGGGAATTCTGGCTCTTACCAATGAGCAGAAATCAATTTCTTCAGCCTTACAAAGGTAGGTTACTATAGAAACAAGAACCAGGATCTCATCTTCGCTCCACGTTCTTCTCCCAGGTTTCGCCGTCGCAGCCGCTCGTTCAAGAATCTTCTCGTAATAATCGCTGATTGATTCAGACTCAAGGACTTGATCAATTTTGAGAAGCAAATCTTTTTTCATCTCGTTAAAGTAGGGTTTAGGGTCTTGTTGGGCGATATATTTGCGGTGAAATTCATAGAATCGTTCTCGTAGACGCTTCATATTTGCTGCGATTTCTCTGTCGTCTCTGTTCTTACTCTCATCGTCCTCTCCTTGCATGAGCTCGCCACCTTCTGCCTTTAAGTCTATCTTTAGTCCTACATTGCCTTCGTTTTGTTTGACTAAAAAAGAATCCATTCGAAAATCGTTAAATTGATGATTGGACTTTATTTTCACCTTCTTTGAACAGTGGGCTTTGGAAGAGTGCTTCTCCGTCATCATCAAAGTTTCCGACTTCAGAATGACGTCGCTTTTGAGACATACTGCCTATATCTTGAGCTTCGTTTTCAAAGAAAAAGGTGAAAAATTAATTTAAAGAAATCCATTAAAAGTCAAATTAATGCTTCTTCAGAATGAAAAGGAAGGAATCTTTTACTGAACGAGAATATTAGACTTCGGCAAATTCAGTTGAAATTTTAATTAACAAAGTTAGATATCAAAATTTTAAATTCAAGTTCGATGTTATGTTTTACTGAGTAGTGCAATACTTTGCTCTCTGTGTGATGTAGTCAGTAGTTTGATCTATTGATTTGAATTTTCTTTTCATCCTCATCCCGAAAATGGTTTGGAGAGTGGTTTTTCTGAAATTAGATTGATGACTACTACTATTTGTTCATATTGGTTCCACATAATATGGCTAAGTAGATACCTCTAAGCTGCTTTCTCCGAACTTGATACGAAAAAATTATAAGAGAGTTCGAAGGCAAGACTGAAAAGGATCGGTTCAAAATCGCCAGTTGTAGAGGTTGACAGAAAGTTTCTAGAAGCTCGAAATTAATCATATGGTATAATTAGTCGTAAATTAGTAATAAAACGCTTTGTTTCAAATCTACCGAAGTAGAAAGTTAGCCTCCACTAAAGGACGTCTGGGATAGCTCTACCAAACTGTTCTTGGCTACGGATAATCCCACCTTGTAAAAATGATAAGCTAGCAATTAGAGAAAAAAAGAAACGGAGTTAAAAGACTGGATGCTTTCTTGTTCTTTCTTAGCATATCTTGAATTATTCAATGAGGTATGCTTTAGATAGTTATGAGAAAACATATTCGTTTTGACCCTTCTAAATGAATTTTTTTCCGAAAGCTTGAGACGTTATTCATAAAATTATAGAGAGAACAATTTTAACATTTGCTACCTACTCCTAAAATATAAGAAAATGCAAGAGCAAAGCTTTTTACTCTTCATATTTATAGATTTCGACAAAATTTGTCAAAGCAACTGTCTATAGAAACGCCGCTGATTAAAAACTAACTCTACTAAAATTTCGATAAAAAAAACACACGAGGAGGAGTTTCAGGAACTCAAATTGGCGAAAAGAAAGATGAACATCTTGATACAACAAGTTCTTTATCGACCCAATATACACAACACACTACATAATATAATACTAACAAAATGAAAAAATAAAAAATAAACATCAAAAAATTTCCTATGTCCTAAAAACCTAGAATTTTCTTGAGATACTGCAACCTATCCTCATCTGTTTGCAAGCTATTCCATTCATATTCTAATAAGCGAACAATTTTCGTATCAGGATGAAGATCTTTGAAAAGTTTTTCTTTCACTAAAAATAGCCCGGTAGGCTCCTTTTCTCCAACTGTTATCAATGCTTCAGAAACAAGCAAAATTATCGTATTCCTATGATTAGAAGCAGTTAATGGAGAGAACGTTAGAGACTCTTTACTGGTCGCTGAGGTAGATATCTGCAAATAAACCCTGCTCTAAGAGCTTATTTTTCTCAAAGTTCGTATTTAACAGGCCTAAAGCCTTGTCAATATGTGCAATCTGTCTTTTTGGGAGTCTTAGCAGATCAATCTGATCGCAAATTGTTTCAGACAAATAAAATTGAGGGCTGTTAAACCTTGGCGATGAATGTGGGACTGAACGAGGGTTCAAATTTAAATGAATTAGATTCCTTATTCCTCGATATAATGGCCATTAGATGGAGCGCGAGAGCTTCATGTTCCGCCATCCCCTCAGAGAAAGTTGTACCCTGTTCTACAAGTTGTACCGCCTTCGTTATCTAACAATATAGTTTATTCAAGAGACAGTTTCAAAGGGTAATCATACCAGAGGATCCTTAGAAATTCCCAGGGCAACGAGGGGCCAGAGAGTATATAGCCCTTGGTTTGTTTTCGGAAATGCAAGAGAATTTGGATCTGTGGAACTTATTAATGAGGTTATCATCTTCTTAACCCAATCTTCGATGAATCCAAGTTTTACTTAGCATATTAAATAAGCTATAAAAAGTTTTCACGTGTTTATACCGTATGCATATGCGATCTGTAAGCAGTTATTTGCAAAAGCTGCTGGATTCATCTCGATTTTTTCTGCCATCCTTTTAAGCAGATTGGAGTCTCTCAATTTGGCTTTGGAGAGTGTATTCAGTTCATTAACCAATGAACTCGGCTTGATGTCATCTAAAGTTCTTTCGATATCCTAGTTTCAATAGGTCACTCACGCTTCGAAAAGTTGATTGATCTCACTTGAATGACTTTCTCGTGATGACTTAATCCGAGAATATCTGCCTTTTCGAACAATAACACGTAGCTACAGAGCACATCTGCGTAAGGGTGAGATTCATCTTCAGTGTAAAATTTGAGCAGAACCAGCAGAAATTCCCTAATACATAGAAAACACATTCTTTCAGAACTTCGCCCAAGAAATTATTCCTACCTGATGTTTTGCAGCTGCTTTGAGGTAAATTTGCCTTCGAGCATTTTGATCTGAGGATGAAGCGAGACCAAATTGATATCTTTTTTGTGGGTCTAGAAAATTTGTGATTATTACTTTAGTAGTAGTATGAATTACCGCAAAGGACTGAATAGCAACGGAATAGAGCGAGTCTGGAATGACAATATAGTCGGAACATTTCGCTGAAATAACCGTGAAAATTGCCTGAATAGCGCTGTCCACGTGTTCTTCATCTTTTGGAGTTGATTCTAATTTTTGTTTCATCTACCACAGTAAATTATCAATAAAACCTCAATTCTTGAAGATTTACCTTCTCCAATAGTTTCCCAGAAATGGATGGGTCAATTTCTTGGATACATGTCTTATGAATGAATTTTGTGATTCCTATCGTCTTTGTCAAAAAATTCAGACTCAAAGAATCTCCCTCTTTGTCGCTCAGGTTGCTTGGAATAATTTTGTTGTATATCTTTACAAGAAACTGTACTAGCTTCTTGTAAGTCCCGTTTTTTGGAAGTTTATGAATGTCGGCTTTATTTTCGAGTACATTCACGAAAAACTCAGCTGCTTCAGCCAAAAAGATATTTTCGTATTTATCCGAGAGCATTTCTTTCTCTCTTTCCAGCAGCAAGAGACAAACATACACCCTCACAGTCCCTTCAAACCTCAAGTTGGTACCAAATTTAAGAAGTTGAGGGCAAGTGATACTTTGATCTTCTAGAGGCTGTGAGATTAATTCAGTGAGCAGTTTTCTTAATAGCGGATCCAGACTTTCTTTCCCTTTTGTATTTGAGAAAAACGCCGGTGGTGTCGCAATCAACGCGGAATGGATCAATGGTCCATTTGCTCGAATCTCTTTTGCGCTCAGAGTCACTCTCAGCATTAAATCTGCGGTCTTTCTAGTCTTGGTATTCAGCTGAAGGTACGCTTTCAAAAACGCGTTTAGCCTGTTACTATCTAGCCTTTCAAATTCTTTGAGAATGAATTCATCCCAATCCGATAAATTTTTTGGGAATAGTTTGAGAGCATAGTCAGACTTTTGAGAAAAGTTCAGATCCGGCCAGTCCTTTTGGATGGTGTCTTTTGCCATTGCAAACAGTTTTTGGAACTCGGGTGAGTCTGTTTCGCAGTAGAATCTACCCAATAATTCAATCACCTCGGCTTGTTCGTCATTAAATTTCTGGATTATCTTGTTCATTATGATTTGTTTATCTGCTTCAATTGCCTCGTTTGAACTCACTAACGGATGGCTCAACACAAACAGTGTTCTCAATAGTCCCGCGAGGTTCCTCTCGTCGAATTCATGTCGAAAAAGTTTACATATTTTGTCTACTAATTGCTGGCAAGGCATTCCAGTTTCCATAAAGATGCTCGCGCCGATCAACGCCGCTGTTAATGTCAGCTCTTCGTCAGGTAGTTCATTCATCTTTTCAATGAGAAGTTTAAAGAGAGTGGCTGGAATGTATTTATATCTGCTGTAAGTACGTACGCAGTCCACCATAGAGCTTAATTTTGGGTGAGGCACAAGTTTAAACCGACGAAAAAGCTCTCTGCTTATCATTTTGAGCGACGCGTGATTTAGACGATTGTTATCTCGCTGTTTCTCCGTCGATGCGATGAATCTCACTATAAAATTAAGGGTGAGACTATTCGGACGAGTCTGTAGTCTGTTCAACACGTTGCTTTTGATGAACTCAAATAATTGAGGTTTCATCTCTGGAGGGGCGCAAGCATAGCCATCAAGTACATTGATCATATCGTCCTCAGATAAGTCCATTCTCTTTGCATATATTGACTCTTCTAGTTTTTGCAATACTTTTGAGTTCCCTGAATTTGACTGCAGCTCATGGAGTTTAAGGGAACAAACATAATAAAACAGGGCGCATTGAAGCCTCAGTTCTAGCGAAAGACAGTCTTCCTCGATTTCTTTGCAGATTTCAGATGCAAAATCGAAGAGTTCTGCCCCATTTTCTCTTCGTAATTCTGAAATTCCTCTGAGGATTTGTAAATAAGAATAAACAGAAAACTCTTTCCTCAATCCTGAGTCTTTGTATTGACCATGTAAGATTCGCCCCAAATAAACTGCGTCCGTTTTTAGTAAACATAGCTCTTGAAAAATACCAGAACCAGCTGCTGGAGGCAAGAGATTCCCTTTTGCACGTTTCTTAATCTCGTTACACAAGGATTCCAATTCCGTTTTAGTAAGTTTGGGAAGATCCTTATTAGAGTTCTCGATTTGACGCATAAACATTAGATAATTTAAGATCGCAGCGTCACTGAGGGAACTGACAGGACGTTTCTGAAGACTCATTATACTTTGCAATATTTTATTGTTTGTAAAGAGCTTAGATTGCTTAAAACTTAGATTTTGGAGTCTGCTGCTAAGTGCGCGAAGTACTTCGGCAAGCACCTCATTACCAATGGGTTGATTTTGGCCTTGTACTATGATTAGTACATCCTCAAAGTCTTTGGCAAGTATCAGTGACTTGACGAATTTAGGTGAGACTGTGGACTTCTCTGACTCTTTGGGGGTTTCGATCTAGTTTAAATGAAGATTAAGAAATCTTGAACCACCTAATGTACTAACTTTACTATAAATTTCTTCCTTGAGTCTGGACTCGGTCGAATCTCCATCACTGTTCAACAAATCAAGGAGATGCGTTTCATTTGAATAGGTAGAGTCACGGGTTGTCCCAAAAGCGTAGCAGGGAAGTGAAAGGAGTCTAGTTGAGTTCTTACCAAGGGTTAAGAATTTCGGTCCTTGTTTCTTGAAGAGCAAAAGCGCTATGTTCATGTGGCGAAATAAGATTCAGAGCCTATTTTGACAAGTTTAAATTTCAGCTTTTTATTTCTACGGTGATAAAAGAAGTAACAATGTACAAGAAACTTTCCTCCCAATGCTGGGCTTCTATTGATATTTGCGTGACAGAATCTCTCACATTAACTATGCTTTAATGCTTTCTAATGATTAGCTTTGCAAGTAATGCAGCACCAGGACCAGGACAACATTTTTATATAAGAAGAAAGTTGAGAAGAATTAAAGCTGTATGCGATCGATAACGAAAGAGCCGCTAAGGTCTTTTGCACAGAATGATAAGTAATTAGGGATTTACCGGAGCTTCAAAACCTCAGCGACGATTTGAGCCGGAAGCAGATTAGACATTGGCAATGTAAACTCATTTTTTTTTTTATCAAGATGCTGGTTCGGAACCTCTATTTTATCTGATCCTCATCTACTATAAATTTCAAAGACATCTTATATTTTTCAGATATTTGCTTGAGCAGTTGTTGTATTCTTAGCAGAGATTCAGTTAGTTCATCTGCTGTCTGTGCTGAGTAATTTTATTTCAAGGATTTAAATTATTTGAAATTCATACCGAAATATGAACATAAAAGCTATTTTCTACGAGTGCGAGGACATTGGAACCGCCATCAAAAGGTAGCTCATGCATTATAATTAAACAAGCTGAAACCTGTGCACTTAAGCTCTAGTCGCAGATTCTTCTGGAGATTTTCAGTTGATGGCAAAGAACATTCTGTGGAATTGATAGTTTCATACTTCTCCGGAAAGCGAAGAGTGTCACACAATGGAACTGAAATCTATGAGGGGCAAAAGTAACTTGTTAATATTTGGCGTTCAAACTTAGTTTTGCAAAGCCTGATGCTGGCAACATTCCAATATCCATTCTCAGTGGATGGCTGTAACCTCAATATTATTCAACATGGAGAAAAGTATGAGCTTAGGATCAACAACAACGTATTCGAGCATCTCTATGCACAAGGTACTCCTAATTCTATAGTTTCTTTGGATTCGACCATTTCTTCTTCTACTTGTGAATTTCTGCCATTTCGAAGCAGGGCTGACTCTAGTTTATTTTATAGAAAAGATGAAATCAGAATTTACTTATGATCCGAGCTGGAATCAGGACAGAGAGGAAGAGGAAGACAAGCCAGAGATTAACTCAAACGACAGGTTTGAGTATGAGAAATCTAAATATGGAGGAAGCGAATTTTCGGGAACGGATACAGACTACCATCGCCGCAAGCCCATTTTTGATGACCCTCCAAAAAAGAAAACTGAAGTGCAGTTTAAAAGCTCAACACTTCAAACAGTGGTAAAGCTATTTATTTTGATAACTGGTTTTATATCACTCTTTTCGTGCAGAAGCCAAACGATTTTAGCAATTTCAGTGATTGGGGAACCGCTGGGAAAGCTGATTTCAAGCAACAGGGATCTGCGTCGAAACAAACCTATGATTTTTCAAATTTTTCCAACACAAACACAGCCACTCCAACTAAGCAATTCCAACAAACCTCAGCAAGTAATCATAATATAAAGAATATGATCGAATTACTAAATTGTTTTGCTAATATCTTTCTAGATTTACTTGAACTTGATGACGGCCTGTCTCAACCAAAGCAGCAGTTCTCTACCAACACTTATGGCAGCATTTCTAAAAACCCAGCTTCAAACTTTGATGAGTTCTTTGGAGGAAGCGATACGAAGAAGCCTTCTTTCCCAGCCAATATTTTGCAAGAAAGCAATACCACTAATTCAAATAAAAAAGAGGCTCAGTTTGACGATTTCTTCAATGCTCCGAGTTCACTACCAAAAACATCAACCGCCCAGCAAGGCTCAAATACAAAAGCCAATAACTTTGATGATTTTTTTAATGCTCAGCCGCAACAACCGAAAATAGAAACAGTTCAACAGAAAAAACAAGTTATTGCTGATCCCTTTGCAGCTTTCGAAAATTCTACGACTACTACAACTTCGAAGGTCAAAGACCCTAAAGCAGAGTTTGATAATTTCGATTTTGGAAACTCCACAAAGCCTGTGCAGCAGAAAAATGTAGATCCTTTCTCTACTTTCGGTAATTTCTTTGATATGTTTTATCTCTTATTCGATTATTTGAATAAAGAGACCTTTGGTTCCTGGGGCCCGACGACGAATTCTAAGAGTAACACAGCGCAAGGTCAGCCTGATTTAGCGGCCATTGATTTTGGTGGAAATAAGGCCAAAATCACTGAACAACCAAAAAAACCCGTCGTGAAAGAACCAGAAAAACCAAAGGTATGTGGTGCTTATCATTTGCAACCTTAACTATTCGCTTTTTAATCCGTTAGCCGAAAGAGTCTTGGCCAAGTCATTTGGTTAATCTTGATAGACTGGATGATGATCTTGGAATTCCGTAAGTCCTAGTTCTGATAGCTTGAGCTCATAAGTGATGTTTTAGACTGGGAGGCGGCAAGAATATGGGATTTGGAACTAATAACCCTGTAACTAGTACATCAAGCTGGAATACTCAGCAATCAACTCAGAGCACTAAAGAAATTACTTCGATCGATCAGATTGACACCATTAAGACACCGTTCGATTTGTTTTGATTGAGAACGAAAAAGCTATATTACTGATTTTGAGATGAATAGAACGTTAAAAGAATAAGAAGAAGTATATGAATTGGTGTTGAAAAAGATATTATTCCCATAGATTTATATATTTGATTCATAGTAGTTTAAATGAATTTTAAAAAGCCAAATTATTGTTTAGAAAGCCACCAAAAATTGAGATACGGCTCCTATATTGTTTGAAATTTCATTTATTAGCAGAATTAACAAAAGAACAATGATATTTCCTAGGAATCTTCTAAAATTAAAGCAGCATTACACTCTTCAGTTCATAAAGTAGATAGAACATTTATACATAAGATTTTGCTGGCCATAATTCTTCACTGAAGAATGTAAACAGAAAGTTATTGGAAATTTGCTGATAATTTTCTTCGAAATAAACACTCTGGCGTCACTTATACAAAAATCTTAGATAGATTGGGCAACCCGCTGATGGTTGAAACTGCTCGTCTCAGAAGCAGCAGAACTAAGGACTTTTCTCGGAAGGAAAAGCAAACATTTTCATGATCTCATCATCATCTGCTATCTCATCATATTTATTTGTTGCATCAAATTTGCTGAAGACATAAGTAGAATTTTATGTTACCAGCATTATCTCAAAAGAGACAAACATTGCTAAGGAGCTCTAGGTACAAATACATTTCGCGATAAGGAGACTGAGCAGCTATAGGAACGCTAATTGAAAAGTAATCATAATCATTTTTTTTATGGAAAATTTTTTCCTTAGTAATTTCAATGTGAAGCTACTCCATCGAATTCAGCTTGCGGAGTTTCTGAAATCCATTACGAATATTAGTTCTACTGAGAGCAGAACTTTCCAAAATAATTCCAATTTGATTCCAGTTTTAATATGCTAAAAACGAAATTTATCGGAATTAATTTAAATGTTTATAGGATAATTCCAGAAAAAAGCAGAATAAGGTATTTTTCATTAACCAGCACTCTCTCCCTTCCAAAAATGACAAAATCGCAAAATCAACAAACTCTCCGGCTTCCTTTGTCCATAATAGCATCAGCTTCAGATTTCAGTAACTTTTTGTTGCCTCTCATACAACTTAGCTAATGAAGCTTACATTATCAAGTTAGATATAAGTTAGTTATTCTCACTGTAACATACTTTTCAGTACCAACAAATAAGGATCTTTTAACTATACTGAATACAACATTTAAGCTCGCTAGCTCTTGTCGAAGAAATAACTGCATTCTCAAAATAAAGTGCAAACATATTTAAGTTAACTAACATGTTCATATATCCTAAAGAAGCTCTCTCAAACACCGATGCCACTGCTACAGATATCAGTTTTTCAAACACTCACGGAATCGTATATATTTTCAGTCTAGTCTTATTATTTCTAAAGCTGAATTAAGTAGATCGAGAAACAATCTCTTTTCTGGTTATATAATCCAGAATATTCACTGTTTTGGTCTAGAAATTGTTAGATACAAGAAGATTCTAAATTTCGAAATCTCTGTGAAAATTTCTCAAAGTTAAATTAGTGGTCAGAATATTGAGAAATAAGTACATAAAGAACATATTTTTATGTAGAAAGATCATAAACATTCTATATTAAACCCATTGAAATATCAGGATTGTCCAAAAATACATCCATAATTAAAAAAAAATTGTGTTTTTTTAATGAGCATAGAAGCCTCTTTTCAAGTCAAATCTCGCAGGAAGTACCGATCGAACTTCTTGGAGAGCCTTTTCGATATTTTAGAGGTAAATATTCCATATCTTGCCCTTTTTCACACTTCCATCTGGAAACAGAATAATGAGTTTGCAGACCTCATCGGTTGGAGTGAGGGTGGACGCTCATTCTATGTCCAAAACCACTACGAGTTCGCACACACCGTTCTGCCACGATTTTTTAAACATAATAACTTCAGTTCCTTCACCCGCCAGGTAAAACTTTTTTGAACAACATTCGCTCATACTGATGGCTTCTTAGCTAAATATGTATTACTTCAGACGACTCAATAATTCAAAGGTTAGAGTGACTTTCTCCAACCCGCTTTTTATGAAAGGGCGCAAGTAACTCTTCTTTTTTTCTCAACCATATTAAACGCTAAATTTTTTTATTGAAACAAAGAGACCTAGCTCTGAAGATAAATCGTCGAAGAGTTCATTTCAGTTCAACTTCTGAAAGACAAGAAACTATTAGCAAGGTTGATTTCAATGATGAATTCAGAAATGAACAACACTATATCGTGGTACAATCCTCAGCTGGATTTTTATCATCTGAATCATTATTAGAAAACAAAAATTGTTAAAGTAGCTAGTGAGGTCGACGGGAACTTTTGTCAATCATTGAATGAATCCAGTTTTGTAAATAGGCCGCTCAATGACGATTTAATAAAGTATTGAAGAATAAAATTTTAAAGAATGAGTCATAACCTAATCATAGTGAGGAAAATCTGCTTTCCGATCGACTGCTTGATCAAATGACGGAGCATTCCGATCTGCTAGGAACAGAAAACACCTCTAATCTGGGGGATAGTTCAGGGGGCACTGTTGATATGAACCCCTTTGTAACAGTAAGCTCACGAAATTTATTACCCTCTGCAATGATATAATTTAGACTCCTCTTGGCTTTTCAGAGTTCAAGGTTAGACTAGAAAGCTTTCTAAAATTCGATGAGCTAGAAAAGACAATAGAATCCAAGTTCAACGAGATGCTGGCTTTGAATTTCATGCTTAATGACTATGCTGCTTATTTACAGAAAAACTCATAAAATTGCTTTATTAAAATGCTCTCTTTTTGTTCTTCCTTTTCACTTATAGTTCTTAATGTGATGCCTGCCCGGTAGTGAGTATAAGGTGTTTGATAAAGATTATGGTAGAATTCCAAGGATGAAATCAATTCTAACTTTGAAAAGAAAAAAGTTGGAATTTCTTTTTCTGGTCAATGAGTGCTTATGGTGATATGCGAAGTAGAGTGTCGCCAATCACTTAACATGGATGTTTTTAAGAGAACGATCAAAATAGTTGAAAATTAAATTAATGAGAGTCATCAGACGTGGCTAGGTTGAGAAATGAAAAAATTTTTTTTAGGTCAACCGTAGTCTAATGCACAAGATATTGCTTCATGAAATGGAATGTTATAATTCTTTTCTTTTCTTGTATAAATAAATGGCTTCGATCAAGAATGTATTGATTTCATTTCAAAGTCCTCTGAAAGATGGAAAACTCGTTTATTTCGTGTATTCTAAGCAGTTTATATAAATAATAAGCTCTCTGCTGTTCCAAAGAAAGTATTTTATTGCAAATAACATACTGCATAACGCTCCACTACAAACATTCAATACGTAAACAAGATCTTTCGAGTTAAATACAGAATTATAGAACCTGCTTTCAGGCAGGATTAAGAACAATTTATCAACATACCCTGGAAGCAACAGTCAGTTTATAATATATAAGGCAGGGATTTTTGTTAAAAAAAAAGAGAGTAAAATAACATATGAATTCGTTTAATTCTCAACGCTGTTGAATCTAGTCAATTAAATTCTCATTATTAAAGAGAGACCTAAGCTGATTCATCGATATCGGTTTTGTGAGCAGCATTTGCATTCCATTTTCTTTGGCTCTCGTTTCATAAATATGGCCACAATGTCCCGTCAAACCAAATATGGGTACTCTGCTTTTGGAGGAATCCTCATCTCTTATCTTGGATATCTGTCGCGTTGCTTCGAAACCATCGAGAATAGGCATCTCGCAGTCCATCAATATAAATTTAATTTCTTTTCTGTTCGTTTCGAACGCTTTGATGGCTTCAGCTCCATTGCAAGCAACTATACAATCGAATCCTAGTGCATTGAGCATTTTTTTCATCATATCGAGATTAAACATATCGTCCTCAGCGATCAAGACCTTCTTATTGTCCTTATTCAGTTTGATATCACTCTTTGAGCTGACTCTTGAAATGATGCATTCTTCTTCTTTGTCTATTATATCTAAATCTTTCAGGGTATTTAAAATTGTGTCGAAACTCGCAGGCTTTGAGAGGAACCCATTTGCTCTATAAGGTCCATTCGCATCTAGCAGTTCAGTTTTTGTTAGGTCATCATCCGAGCCGGCGGTACATGCTATAATTTTGCAAGGCTCCCAACCTAATTCTCTCTCATGATTTCGGATCCTCTCGCAAGCACCTTTACCATCAACTAAAGGAGTATCGAGATCCATTAGAATGAACGAAAAATATTGAGGCGGCTTGGTTTTGAAGAGCTCGAAAGCCTCATTTCCATTCGAAACAACACATATATTACTGATACGACATTTCTCAAGGAATTTCCGGTTGATTTCTTGGTTATAGGCAATGGCTTCCACAACGATGCAATTAACCTCTTTTCTAGGGCTCTGAGTATTGCCATTATCTTCAGCCGTGCTCTTTTTAATAGGTAGGCAAGGCAACCTCGAATGAGATTTTATCATTATCACGAAGCAAGTTCCAAAATTTGCAGCTGAGTACACTTCTATCTTTCCGTCCATTAGCTCAACAAGTTCCTTCGTGATCCATAGTCCGAGTCCTGTGCCAACCTGTCTCTTGTGAGCCTCTCCATTAACTTGACCGAATTTCTTGAACAAATTGCTTGTTTGTTCAGCTGTCATACCGCATCCAGAATCAATGATCTCAATACGGAGATACCCTGGTCCCTCGGGAGTCCGTCGTTCTAGAGGATCGTCAACCCCATTCTTACTGAGAGTAGAATCAGCCGAATTTCCCCTCATGAACCTCTTTGAAGCTGCAGTTAAGGTGTCAAAAATACAGCTCTCTCTCTCGTCAAAGTCTTTTGGATTCTGATATTCTTCAATCCCCATCGCTGATTCTGGAAAAGGGCACCCCACACGAGAAAGATGTCTCGGTTTCATATCAATAGGGTCAATTTGATCTCCAGGTACGAATTCGGAGTATATTTTCACATATCCTTGATCAGTAAACTTTGTTGCGTTAGAAACCATATTTATCATTATCTGCATCAGTCGGTGCTTATCGAAATCCAAATATTCTGGAGTGCTTAAGTCGAGAGACAATGTACCTACTAACCCCTTCTTGCGAACGATTTCGGCGCAAACTACCCACATTTTTTCCATAAATTCTTTGACACTGGACGTTCCAATGGACACTTCTAATTGATGCGATGAAATCTTGGCGATATCAAGCACATTGTTCAGGAGCTGGAGAAGAATTTCTCCACAGATCCTTGCATCTCGGAGCATTTCAAGAGTTTTCTCCTCCGTGCAGATTTCGGTAACTAACTCTATGTTGCCGAGCAAGCTGTTCAGAGGATTACGTATTTCATGCGAAAATCTCAAGATGAAATTTTCTTTCTCACTCAACGCTGCCTTGAGATCTTCATTTGATTTTGTGAATTGGCTTTCTGCTTCAGCGAGTTGGGTGTTAAGTCGAAGAACTTCGGCCTCATAGCGCAGTTGTTGCGCACAGCTTCGACTTCGTTCTAAAGCAATCATCGCAAGAATTATGTAGCTGAAGACAATACAGGAGTAGTATTGAATAGCTGACGAAGGATTCGATGCGAGTGCAAATAGCTATTATTAGTAAATATTATTACACATGGTGTGGAGAGTAATTGTATTTACCTCTGTTTCTCTGTATTTCTCGACATTCGAGCTCATCCACATGGCGAAGGCGCTCCATGAGATGCTATTCGAGAAGGCTAGAATAAAAAGAGAGGTTATGTCATCTTCCATGATCGTCATGAACATCAACGAAAGGAAATTCAAGCAGCCAGCTAATATCACGTTGTCTGGAGAAACTACCATTATGAGTACTGGCAGGAGTCCAACATACGCATGGCAAAGGGCTTTTGCCATGAGCAAGCGAGATTTTCCCAGCCACAAGCCCAGCGATAAGAGAATGCTGGAAAGGACGAGAAGCTGGAAAGTCTCTTCGGTATAGATTAGAAATGTGTAGCGAAGTGCGCAATGGACAGGAATAAACGAAAGCACGAACATACTTCGCGTTGGTATCACGGTGAAAAGATCTTTTTTCATCTTTGTGAGAGGCTTGGAGAGAATGTAAAATGAAATTTATAATTATTTTCTCGATCATTTGGAAATACTTATCGCTCGCTGGTCGCTTGTATTCGAAATCGAATCGAAAAGTTAGGAACACTCTTTTCATTGATACGATTTTTCGAACTGACAGAATTGGAATACTGCATTTTAATCCGTAAATCAGGGTGAACAAAATTTAATTCAGTGTCGAAAGAAGGCAAAAATTTACTGCATTTAGCGAATTTTTTTAATTACTGTTTCTAAATTTTCGGCTTTTCAGCGCTACCTTTTTTCGAGAAAAAGAGAATCCTCCTTGAAATTACGTAAAATGTCAAATTTAGTACTGAAATATTTTCTAAGGTGAACTGAATATGAAAAATTCCCTTATCTAAAATCGAATGCACTTACTTGATCATTGAGCAGGATGATCGGACTCTCCGAGTGTAAAAAGAGTCTTGATATTATGTTTCGTAGAGCTTAGGTGAATTATAGAGCTGGTTTTAGGATAGAAGCTTCTCAGATCCGCAACACCTCAAACTTTGTTAAATTCGGTATTCTTCTAAAATTATTCAAAATTATACTTTCCATTGACCCATTTAGTGCCAGTAATACTAACTTCCGAAAACCTTCCTATTTAGTTCATTTCGGAGAAAGGAATGGTATTTGAACTATTTGAAATGTAAACTCAAGGAATTCATGTCCCAGACTGATTTAGCAGAATCGCACTTATTTTTCTGAGTTGTTTTTGGGGCTATCTACTTCATGACAACTCCACAAAAAAGCTTTAAGATATCTTAGAGTATAAGCAATTCTGCTTTATGCTGTTTTTATGGCAAAACTGGGAATGCTTAGAACCTATGCTACTGAATAATCTAAACAAGGTATTTCTCTATTGAATAAAAATTTGAAAAAGTCACAACTTTTTCCGAAATATCGAACATTATTCAAGTGAAAATTAAACTCGTGAGAACATAGAAAAGAAATATTTTGCAGAGTTTCTCAACAATTGCGTGGTATAATTTCTGAGTCATAGGTGCTAAATGAGGATGCACGTAAGGTCCTTGCATCGGGAAATTTTGACCTCTTTATCGATTTCTTATGAAGATCTTGTTTAATATGTTTTCATTGGATGAGATAGTGATGAACCTGCTTACATGCTATTTTCCGCAGATATTAGCCTGCTAAATCCTTAAAATAAACAATTGCTTCAAGGACTTTGATTAAAGTTTCAAATACTCTTTTGTTACTATTAGTTCAAATGTATATTAATTAGACAAACTTCCGAAAGTTGGGTTGAGAGTATCGTGGAAATGAATTGGATTTCTTACGGGTTCTCACTTAACACCCACAAACTTGAAAAGCAATGTTTCAGTTGAAAAAGGTATCGAAATTTTCTGGATTTGATCTTAAATGATCGATCATCTTCTCAACCGCAGTTTGTTTGCAAAAACTTCTACCTAAAGCAGTTTGATAATATGATGGATGCGCAAAGATCCTACATCGAAAATAGCAATATTATCGCGAATAAAGCAGCTTTCTTTCTCTATCAATAAAAAAATCAAAATCACTTCGAAGATCGAAAGTTTGCGGTTCTACAGATTCGGCTTAAATCATCATCTCGCTTAGAAAAGGAGAAAATTCGAAAAAAGGCTTATCATTGAAGGAGGGTAGAGCACATAAACTCTATTGAAACACTAAGTGCTAACACACGCCTAATTGCAAGACAGAATTCATGATAGGTCATTCATTGTTGTATGAAGTTTCCATACTCTATGTTCTATTGGTCATAACAGTCAACAGATACATGTGTATTAGTCCCGAAACCAACTCTCCCTAGCAACCAAAATAAGAATTACTGCACTTTTTCTCTATTCAAATCATTCAAGACTTTGAAAGCTCAAATTACACATGGATTGTTTCTGGAGGATCAAGTATTAATCCAATTGATTGCTGCTTTATAATTGCTTACCGCTTTTCACTCTTTACGGACTTGAACGGTATATAGAAGATTTCAAAAAGGACAGCTTAAAATTCCTTATTTGCTAAGTATTTTATCACACCACACACTCAAAAAAATTTAGCAATTTGAAATTGCATGAATCCACCTTAAATCATCATCTTCGCGTAAGTTGGTGCATTGCATATCAATGAAGGAATATTATAAGCGCCTGGACCGGGCTCATTATTCAATTTCTCCATTGATCGTCTCATCTCTGAGCCCATCCTAATTTATAAATAAGATCAGATATTGTTTCCTACATGATTTATACTTCCATTTCGGCCCTCCGGGCTTCATACTCAAATCATAGTACCCTGGACCTGGAACATTTCCAGATCTCGAAAGGGAATGTCTCTTCTCAGAACCAATTCTAAGAGCATTTATTTGAGCACAAAGAATAATTAATACGAAAGCGATGGTTGGAGTTTGTGAGTTTGCCTCAATACAGGCTGGTAGTCTCCTGGCCCTGGCATGCTTCTTGAGTTGATTATTTGGCTGCTATCATCTTTCCTCCCTGCCATTGACCACTATGAGAAAGAAAATTCTCGTAAGAAGAAACTCTCGATAATTCGCTACCTTTGCACCCGGTTTGTCTTCGTCTTTGTAATAACTTCCAGGACCAGGAGTTATGGATCTTTCGGTGAGTGACCCTCGCGCCGCAGTGCCAAGTCTTCAAAGCAAATTGATTTCTCATTGAACTAATTTTTTTCATATACTTGTATGAAGGCGCAGTATTCTGTGGAATATGCTTAGAGCTGTATGTTCCAGGACCTGGAGTCCACTTGTTTCCCATCAGCGAGCCCCTAGGAGCAGATCCAATTCTTCATGTTATTGGTAATAATAAATAAGCTTTTTTTGAGTAAGTTGCACTTACCTAACAGTAGTAGGCTTAGTTTTGATAGAATTGTGTACATCGCTTGGGTCATATGCGCCAGGACCGGGTTGATGACTGTTTTGAGAGGTACTCTCTCGCTTGGGCAGTATTGTTATGAGCTTGTATTCAGATTTGTTAAAAGCTCTCGTGGGCTCATAAGAGCCAGGACCTGGTGCTAAATTGGAACCACTCAAGATTCCATCTCTCTTGGCTGTTCCAAATCTGAATAACAATCAAAATTTTTATCCTTTAAAGCTGCTCTAGACGCTTACGGGTATTTTGGTCCTGAATCAGCGCCGTAACTATTATGCGGTCTGAGTTGATAGTATCCGGGACCTGGGGTGTTTTTTCCTCCTTGATAATTCTCCCTCTGACCGGTGCCAATGCGAAACGAGGGCATTGAGCGGTTCAAGATTCGGGAAGATTGCTCATATGCGCCGGGACCTGGGCTCCTCTCCCGGAGATGGCTAGATTCTCCGTTGCTATAACGGAATGACATACTGAACAGCTGATGAGGATGATGCGAATTGAATGAGATATTACGAAAACTTAGGAGGATGTCTGTCTGTCCAAATGTTGTCATAATTATACGTACCAGGACCTGGAGTTGCGGAATTTCCAATGAATGCAGCGCTATTTGTTCGACTACCCATGACATACTCAGGAGCTTTACGCAACTGTGCCAAAGAAAAATAAAATTATTGCAAACACAAGTTTTTCGGTCTTTACATCTTTCATGCTCTGATTATATGCCCCTGGCCCTGGAGTAATGCTGCGGTAAGATTTCGATCGTTTTTCTGTGCCGATCCTGTGGAATAGTCTGTGTTAAGAGATCCTTTTAGTCATAATACCTCCAAGCAGGAGTATTGTGCTTTCCTTTTTCTAAATCATAAGCTCCTGGACCTGGATCATTTCTGTTTCCTTTGAAAAAATTGTCTTGAGGTGTACAAGGCGTAAGTTGAATGAAGTCCCGGATGAGTGTTACCTCGCTTGCTCTTTCCAATTGAGAAAAGTGGTGCTGAAGTGTGTGATGTCATAAATGATTTATATTGGGAGCCTCTGTTGGAATAAATTATAATTTATGTGAAACTACCTTTTAAGCTTGATTCAGGTTGATTTTTCTGTGAAACAACAGTTTTTATTTGAATTCAGGGACATAGCATAGCAGCCAAAGCCTGACAATGCATTTTAGAACGACTTTTTGCATCTAATATTAAAAATAGTCAGTCTGAATCCACAATGAAAAATGTTAATGCATTGCTACAACATATGCAACATATGCAAGAAGGAGTATTCGGAATTGAAGCAAATTTCTATATCGCTAATTATATTACAGAGAGATATCGAGGTTTCAAAGTAGCTGTTTAATTGAGTCAACAAACACGCAAAACCGCGATCAATAAAATTTAATTGATTAAATACACTTCGAACTAACATTCCAACAGCTTTTTAATGATAGCGCAACACAAATCTCCCATGGATCTGGTTTCCGAAAATCGAAGTAATCAGGCTGCTTATTATTGACAAATTTGTTCACTCTTATTTTAGAGCTCCAGTTCGTCGAAACTGCTAACGGTTTATACCATGGTCATTTAGATAATCAGCAAAAGCAACATGGGACCGGAATTTTTCTCTGGGATAGCGGGGAACTATATTATGGTACATGCTCCTATTTACTTCCTAACAATATTGCTCACCAACAATCTTGCTTAGGATCATGGCAAAACGGTATGTTAGAAGGCCACGGCGTTCTCTATTTTGCTCTTGGAGGGTATCTTTGTGGGTCATTCTCAAAAAACAAGGTGCATGGTCAGGCCGCTTTGCATTTTCCCAATAAAGATTTCTTGGTTGGTCGTTGGGAGAACGGATTGCTGAATGGGAAAATAGTTCGTTATTTTGCACATAATGACGCCTGGGTTCTTTGTGAATACAGAGAGGGAGTACTTAACGGAAAAATCAAAGCTGGAAAAGGCCAGCCTCCTTTCGGTAACGATAACAGTGATAATAATAGTTAAATTCTCTCAAAAAGATGCTTTGGAGATAACCAACCCGATATGTATGTCTCATTTTTTCAATGAATACAGTGACGATCAACCAGTAAGCATGTCAATTAAGTTTCTCAACCTAACCATTTGTTGTTGTGGTGGTTAGAATACACAAGAACAGCATTTTGAACATATTCTCTACAACAAAAAGCAGTGGTTTCATGGAGTCATTTCCAAAGGAAAGCCAAACGGACTCGGAATCATGTACAATCAAGAAAAGGCCGATAGAAGAGGCTTTTTTGTGGTACTTTACACACAAAAGTTTTTCTCTTATATGTTGTCATGCCTCAGGATGGTCAATTAGAACATCTAGGCCGAGTAATTTCCACTAATGGAGACATCTATGACGGCTCATTCCTGAAGGGGAAATTTCATGGATTTGGTACGAAAATTCGCCAGGCATTTGTTTTATTGTTTTTAATGAAAGGAACATACTATCATCGTGATAAGAATAGTTGGCATCACGGACTGTACGAGAATAATATTTGTAAAAATATTATCAAGGCTGGAGAAGGCTTTCCTTACAATATTTCATGTAACAAAATATTTTGATTCTTTCGCATTATAGAGTTATGATTTTCCTAGCTGCTTTGAAGGAAGTGGGGCATCCAAAAAGTCCAAATTTCGTCAATTTGACCGTTTCATCAGAAATTTTATATCTCGCAGATGATGATGCTTACATATTAGACCAATTTGGGCAATATCCCGGCTCATTCCCACTTGCTTCTAGTCGGTCGCCAACAAAAGCTTTACGGCGCAAACTCGCATCTGAAACACAAGACAATGCTGACTCGAAACAAATGGTGGCGACTGAAGTGAAAGAAATTCTGGAAAATCAGATGAAAACTTATGGACAGAGCCCTGAAAGGTCAAGTATAAGACCAGAAAGTTTCGTGTCTCTGGGAGGAGGAGCGACAGATCGATTTCCGCAAAGTGGACCACCTTCGTCTGAAGAAATAATAGAATCTGCACAGCAGAGTCCTCGTTTGAAAAGCTATCCAATACTTGCACCTTCTGTGGATACTCAGCTTAAACTAATATCTCCTCTTGATATTGCAAACGACGAGTATCCTTATAAAGACCCAAACTACTGCATAGAAATGCCAAAAAACCAGGGTGATGTAGATTCTGTTGAGGACATTCAAGAAGGGCGGTCTCCACTTTTAAGCAAGTGGCTCAATCCAAACAAAAATCGTGAGGAAGACAATCTTTTGAATCAGGGAGAAAAATTAAAAACCATCAGAGAAGAGTTTACTTTTCAAACTCAATTTGGAAGCAATCAAGTTACTTTCCAACCGACGGACTACAATGCCCTAGAAAATTCTCCCTCAAATTTGCAAAAAAAGACTGATTTATTAACTCCTCCCTTAATTCAAGTGAATAACAGTAAACCAAGTCAAGAGACCGAGCATCTTCAATCAACAGAACCAAATTTCTATTTAAACTACGACCAATCAAATCAAGATAGTCTGACCAAAAAGAAAAGAGATATAGACGAGAATAATAAAACTCCCGCTAAAGGAGACTTACATTATCCTAACCAACAGAATACGCCTGGAGCCGATACCCAGGCAGCTACGAGGCCGACGCGTAAATCAGGAACTATTAAGTCCAATCGTGATCCATTTGATTATCTCCGTGGAGTGGGGTTGGCTGAGTCAGTTTCAAGCTTTAGCCCTCTGGCCCTGAAGACTGACAATGACATTGAGCCAAAAGACAAAAATGAATTGAACCTTGATCAAGAGCCAAGACATCCAGATTTCGCTCCTGGAGATGACACCAAAAAGAGTATTCCCGTTGAGAAACTTGGCCCTTGGGACAATAACCAAACTCCTTCGAAAATAAGACGGAATTTGCCGTATCCTAAGGACCAGGGTCCAGCTATCGAAGAGAATAAAGCAAATATCCATACTGATAAACGCATTCCACCATTTTCAGGAAGCCAGACAGCTCCTGATGACCCATTATCTGACTTTGAGACAAAATTCGGAAAATTTCTTGACGCTAAGAATTTTACTGATCCAAACGGCTCTCCTGCCACGAAGAGATCAATTGGGATCTCTGACAACGATGATGCGGGAGTCATGCCTTATGAAAGCAAATTCGAAGATGAGTTGTCTCCTAACATTTCTCTGAAGCAGAACTCTAGCTTGCAAATACCAGAAGAAAGGCTTAATAAAACATCAACCAAGTTGGCTGACACCAACGACCGTTCAGCCGCAGAAAAATTTCATATCAGACAAACATTTGGAGTATCGGCACAGGAGCGCTGGAACTCTGAGAGAGACTCAGATACAGAAGGTCACCTTAAGCAAACAGATAATAATTTCGTCGGTAAAATCCTACAAAATGTTAATTTGGAGAGAAAGCCTGTTGACCAGATTCATCCTGAAGAAAAGTATGTCATGGACCAGATGAAAAAAATTTCCACTGAAATACCACAAAGTTCTGAAGCCATCCAACCTGATGGGCTTCCCAAAGACTCGATTGAGTCACCTAATAAGAGTGACAGAGTGATTCCAAGTACAAAAAGAATTCAAACTGAAGAAAGCTATGAGTCTCCGATGAGGCAGATACCTTTCGGTGCTCAAGGAAAAGAAGATCATGAATCTGAGAGAGGTACTCTACAGACACATCGCGAACGTATCTCTCAACCAGAGAAAAATTATGACTATCCATCTCCAAGCGGGAGGGTAGAAGACCCTTACTTAGCCCATTTCAATCCCAATAAATATCTGGAGAATGTAGAACCACACAATATTCGAGATCGCTTGTCACCAGAAATTGGGTCCTATTACGATGCAGATCTTCGAAACCATGGAGGTGATAAAAGTTTAGGAAATCAATCACAACGGATAGCAAATTATACTCCTTCCAAATTTGTGGAACCTGAGATCAGCTTGTCACATTCTAAACCAGTTTCGATGGAAAAACCTGAAAGGATTGCTCAGTCTCAACAAGACAACCCAATGCCAGAACCGATTAGCAATTTTGATTTTTTCAAACAGCCGACTTCAACTAGAACAAGACCGAATGTTTCTCCTTTTGAAAGTAGTGGTTATGAGCAATTCGTAAACGAGGTTGTTAAAAAGAACTCTCTGGACCCAAGAAACTCTCAGCACAAAAAAATTCCTAAAACCTCGAAAAAAGACTGTACTTCTTATCTGGTACCTCAAGCTAGACCAAGGAAACAGTCGAAGGCCAGAAAAGAAATTTCAAGATTTGGAGTTCCCAAAGACGTCGGGGTCTTGACTCCTGAACAACTTCTTGATATGGAAGAATTCGATGAAACTCTCCTCGATGGGAATGATGAAATCGATCCTCATGAAACAAAGGTGCGAGGACCTGTTACGGAAGCCAGTGTCAGATGCTTTAACAACTATACCACTCTTTCTAAGAATAATAAAATTCCGAATAAACCTGTTGCTGGGCTAAGAGTCGACCCAGTGGTATTGATGTATCATCCAGGTGTCCGATCCGAAAATCCAGCTAAGCAAAAAAAGATTGCGTCAATGAAAACTCAAGCTGTCCAAAATTATCAACCGAAAGAGATTCATCTTCCAGAGGAGCAAGCAGAAAGGCCTTTTCAGGAGAAAATTACCAAAAGCCCATCAAAAAGTTTCAACTACGCGCCTAAGCGACAGTCTTCTACAATGGATAGGTATGCTGCTCCAACTGATTTAGACTGGAACAACGAAAAGAATAGAAGAAGACGAGAGTTATTTGATAAAAGTGAAAATCGAGATCAGGTTCCACCGCTTGATGGATGGCCAAATGAATCAGTTTCAAAGGTGAAACAGAACGAGCAGGTGAATTCAACAGCTCCATCGTTACCTTATCAAAGATCGTTTGATTACGGGTCAAGCAATAATCATTTAAATAAGCCTTCTTCTCAAAAGCGATTTGACTCTGGAAAGCAATCGGGTAACTGGATAAGCCAGTCTGTCGTCTCTAATCAGCCAGCTCAAAGCTTTCCTTCCTATTATTACTACGAGGGTGATGAAGACGATAGTAGCCCTCCTTCGTTTATACCTAAAGCCTATGAAAGCAATCCCATGAACCAATCTGAGCTAAAGCGGCTGAAATTATCTTCCAGACTTCTTGAAGTAAATGACCCTATTATTGAAGAAACCGACCGAACGAATCCAAACTCCGACAGAATAAGCCCTTACACAAAGGAGTTGCTCGGTACCCCTGCAAAGACAAGTCAAACGCCTCAATTTACATCCAGACAGGAGCCCGGTGGGTTTGAGCCTCGTAGGAGCAAGCAAACTCAAAAACTAGAAATACCTCGAGGTAGAAGCCAGTCTCCAAATTATCGGTTAGAGCCCTCTCATTCAGGTTATTCTGGGCCCGATCAGCAAGGAACAGAGTGTTCTGACTTGGAAAATACTGGTGATGCATATAAATCGAATTCACCGACTTACAGAGATCAAATTACAAGATCAAAGATTAATTTTGCGGACTTGCTCACCTATCCTGATCCGGATTATTTGAGGGAGGGTCCTCAGCAGCACGGCTATTTCAGAGAAAAGCATTTGCGTAAGACAATCGGGCAGCCACCTCGATTATCCCCAAGTCTGCAAATCGGCGAGCAGATCGAGTCTCTGAAGCAATCAAAGGTTCCTTTGCAGAGTAGTTGGCATAAAATTAGCAGACAGGAGCTGGATAAATTGTATGACAAAGCTCATCACGAATTTGTCGGCCGAGTGCCAATAGAAGCCCTAGACGTCTCAAGTTTTCAATTAAACAAAAACGTACCTCTCCGAACTGTGACACAGTCAAAGAGCACGCGAAAAAATCCTGTTGATGAACAAAAAACTGAGTACGAGAAATTTTTTGATAAGATCGAGGATATGAATGCTCAATTTGAATACGTCCTGCAGAGCAATAAAGTTCAAGAGAAAGAAAACACACCAGAAAAGCCCAGAAATTCTGCGGTGAAGAAAAAATACGCGCATAATTGGGGAGATTTAATAAAATCTCTGATTTCTGGAGAGGACGCAGGTGAAGAGAGCAACTCACCAATTAATCAAAAACCCCCATTGGGCACCCACCGATCAAACCAAGGTTCCAATCAAGAGTTGGCATTAGAGAGTTATTATCATGAAAAGAAAACTAAACCTACCAATACTCAGGTTAATAGAGAAGCAAATAATAAAAGTCAATACTCAAAGCCAAATCAAGCTACCACTCAAGAAATAAACTGGGAAGAAACCTCTCCTTCAGAGAAAATTGATAGCCCTTATCAACAACATCCTACCAGGAAAGCTGCAAAGGACAGTTTCAATAACCTCAGCACAAAAACGCCGGTAATTTTTAAAGAGCGACAAGGGAAGCGAACCGATAGCAGTAAGATCGAGAACGATCAAAGAGGAAGAGAAAACTCTCCAGTGAGGTCTACAACATCCAAACAACGGGTCTCTGAACCAAATAGCAGTATTCCTGAGCAAGATTTATCCTACACTGTTCCTACAGGATATTTACAAAAAGTACTGGGACCTAATTCAGTAGAGACTTCTCCTACTTTGCAAGGACGAAAAATCGATGATTTTTTACTTATTCCGTTGCACCGCTTAGATCAAGAACCACCTCAGCAATCCTCCCAAGCCATGCGAAACTCAAGGACACCAGATCGATTCCAAGACCAGTCAGCACAGGCAGAGCAAATCCCACACCGACTATCTTCCTCTTCAAAAGAATACTCCAAGACTAATAAGTCTCCTAATATGAGCAGAGAGTATAGAGAACCCTCTCCAAAAGTCAATCAGAATGAAGAGTTTGCTATCCCTTCCAGACCTATCAAAGAAATTCTCAAAGGAGGGCAGCTGTCTGAGATTATTTTCAACCCGACAGAAAATTTGAAAGGCTCGCGCTTTGACGCTTATATCATTCAGAACGATAGCACGCATCAAGAATTACAATTTACAGAGAGCGCTTCTGAATTTGAAGCAAAGAGGCAACTACTCTCAAACAAACACATTGGAAAATATATAAACGTTAACAAAAAACCATTTTTAACTCTGAAATATAGCCTTTCATCAAAATAAACAAAAATTCTTTTCAATCATTATTTTTGAATGTTATTTGCTGAATAGTTAAATGATGAGATAAATGTAATTACCTGCACATAATAGCAGTGATTTTCAATAAGTATAGCGCAATTTGAGTGCAATCAAAAGCTCAGCCAGAGCCATTTTTCAGTATTCAAAAAGTACGAAAATAATAAAATGACCCACATACAGCAGCGGCTCAACATGCCGAACGTTACCAGAGGCAAGCGCATGGTTAACCATCGACATTTTTGATCATTCAAATACGGAAAAGATACATTTTTTAGAACGTTATCATAACAATCCCAAAATTAAAAATTAATATGCTAGTATTTGTAATGAGAGGACTTTATTTTATCATGACTCTTAATTTTGGAAATATTCAAATTAAATAGCGCGACACTCTATATGAACAGTGACCTCAGCAAATATATTTGCAATATTGAAGCTGTAAAGATGCGCTGTCCTGTCCACAAAGAAGATATTCAGGAATTTTGCAAATTTCAGGATTGCAATAAAAGACTTCTTTGTATCAGATGCAAGGTCGGTCATCCACACGATGAAGCATTCTTCGAAAATAAATCACAACTCTTCCTTGAGCTCAAGTCTGATGGAGCTACAAATGAGTCCTTGATCAACCCTACTGATGAAACAGTGGAGATTTCACAGATTTTCAAAGAAATTCTGAATGAATTTCAGATTCTAGGGCAATTGGCCAATAGAAATGTCTCTTCCTTCCTCCGGACAGAGGCAAGAAACGCATTGAACAAATTAATTGAGGAAACACCTAATCAACCTGAAATCAGAGATAGCATCGAACTTAGTGAGGAAATTAAGCGATATGTTACTCCCGATGATTTGATGGACGCAAATGTTTTAGAAGATGTTTTGAGGCTAAGGAGAGAAATCGAAGATCACCTGAAAAAGATAACAACTAAAGGCTCTGCCCTTGTAAATGAATTTGAGCATACATATGGGCAGAAGTTATCACCTGGAACCATTGGCTTTCAAAATGTCAATGAGAATCTCGCCTCCCACCCGTCAGTTGGAGATAATAGTCTTTTGAATTCGGATTCATCTCTTCTAAAACCGCCGAACACAAGTACTGCAAGCAATAATTTGTCGAGTCAAAGACCAAGGAGCCCACAAATCATCCAGGGTAAAGCAGCTAAGAAAATCGCTCCCAATAAAGCGGAGAGAGTGTTTGATTTTGAGGCTCTAGATGACGACGTAGCACCACCGATGAAAAAGAAAAAGAGTACTTCAAACACATCTCATAAGTCTCTACAGAACAAAAAAACTGCAGACTCCAAACCAAAATTTCAAATCATCAAAAGTAGTACTTTATCAGCGAAGAATTCGCATTTGAAACGCATTGAACCAAATCCAATCAATAGATTAACTGATACTGAAACCTTCAACAGGGTTCTCCAGCTCAATTGGAAGGAAATTATTGAGCATTCGAGTTTTAATCAAAAGCTGAAAGAAATGAAGGCATTGGAGGAACAAGTAAGTGAGGGTGATTTGCCACTGAAGACAAGAATTGCAATCAACCAAAAATTGTTAACAGAAGCGTCAAAAGTAGCAATGTCTGAGAAGAAAAATGTAAAATACACCCTTACAACCTTGGAACTCTTATTACAGCAAGTACAAAACGCATATCCTCAGAATGACGAGAAGCTAAAATTCAGATTAGATCTCGAAAATTTGATTGCCGAATTTAAGGCAGATGAAATCTCAAAAATATTCGAACAGCTGCAACTGAAAGAACAACTAGTAGGCATTCTGACAAATAATATTACAGCAGAAGATTTCTTCTTTAAAGTGGGAGCTTTTAAAAATTATCTGCATACGTTCCAAGCTGGTCTGAATTATCAGAATGAAATTCGCTCTGAGGCAACTGCTCTTGGAAAAATATGCTCACAAGTGCTCTTAATTCGCCAGCGATCAAAGGTGATAGGAAGGTTAGTTGACTCTCTCACGAAAGATGGAGCCTTGGGTGCTGCTCAATCATCGGTTCTATGGGTGCTAATAACTGCATCTATTCTTCATGTCAAAAAAGTGCCTTTAAAAATCTGGAACAAGCTTCAAGCGTCATCAGACCTCCCTAAAAAGGTTGGACTAATTTCTGATAGCACACCACTTTACCAGGCTTTCCTCAAAGAAATCCACCAAGCAAAATTTCTTCAAAGTGAAGTAAATCTATATCGGAGCTCTCACGATCAGAGATTTGATAGTGGTCACCTATTGGTGTTTGAACATTTGAGAGGACTTGCAAAGCGTTTGGAAAGGAGTAGAATTTCCTTCCGAAAAACTTTAAATCAAATTAACGAGGTTGTAAGGAAGAGTCAGCATCATAATGAAATGTTTACGCAATTTTCACTCAGATTACAGAACGGAGAGAAAATTTCCAAAGCAGAATTTGATGAATTTGAGAACGATGTAGCTGATTTTGATATAATAAACAGAGGACTGAACAAGAACATTGATGATATTGTGAAAAAAAGAAAACAGCTCAGCAAGACACTTGAAAGTGTGAAGAAAGATGCGCTTGATCACGAAGCTCTTGCTAAAATGGAGAAGTTCTGCAACGATTATAAGAAATATTTAATATCCGATCCAAGTTTTGAAAATGCGATTCAGCAGTACCATACTTACATGCGAATCTATGAACAATATAAGTCATTGAAGGAGATTCAAGAAAAAGGAACTCCTGAGCAAATTGCGAGTTGTGAAAATTCCGTCTCGGGTTTTGAGCAAATGTATCAGCGCTCAATCTTCGAGAAGGGAATCCGCGGAATCAAGAGTTTTTTGCGACGCCTTCAAAACCCGAATATGTTAACAAAAAATTCTAGCAATGCTTCTAATAATATGCAGGCCTCAAATGTTTATATTATTGAAGAGGAACCGATAGAGGCTAGGAACTCAGAAGCCAGAACGGACTTTCCCTTCCAACCAAACAGCACTCTTCAGCCGCCTCCAAAAACTAAAATCGAAGATAGTGGGAATCACAATTTCTCCCTGAACAGAATCCCTACTGTTCAAAACACGGTCCCGATCGTTATCAATTCCGACTCTGATGACGCAAATGATGGAGAGAAATTTAACGAAATACAGACTAAGAAAATTAAGGTAGGCGAGAATGATTCCATTAATGTTGTATCAGCCTCTCCTCAAAGGCAGAAACCAGAAGAGTCGGAATTTGTCAACGAACTGGCAAAGCTTTTCCAAGAAAAAGGACTCAAAAGCACAAAAAGTAAAGACGAGAAAACCGCGATGAAGTTAGCCAAATTAACTGAGGAGATCTTTAAAGAAGGTACAACTTATCAGGATGAAGGAGCTTGTGTATCTGCTGTTCAGGAATTTTTAGGGGAAATCGATAATTTCAAGAGTGTATGGAAATTATTGGAAGAAAGTTTAGATGGAGCCCTACTGAAAAAGCTTTTAACTTTAAACAGCCAGGACAGATCTCTATTGGAGAAGAAATTTCAAGGACTTCAGAACAAATTTCAAGGAACGAATGCTACAAGAAAAGATTATGTATATAATTTATTGCTATCAAAAAATTATGCGAGGAAATCCGCAAGGCCACAACCTTAAAGTAATGTTAAATAACTTCCTAGTTTTCGTGCGTTATATGGCCTCTTACAACGTACATGCCAAAAAATTAAAAAACTTGAGTTTCAGTTCCAACGAAAGTGATAGTGCTTACAAATGCATAACAATAGCTATGCAATGAGTTATAAAAGTATCAAGCTAAGCTATTTTAAGAGCCTGACATGTTATTTTGAAAACTAACAAAGGTTTTGTTTCCAAAGAATATACATTTACTAAAATTTTGGTGGAATATATAAAGTGTCTTTGCTGAGATGCAATGAAGCTAAGAGGCTGGCATTGCTTTACTATTTTTCGACAGCAATAGAACCTTTAATCTATGAATAGCTGGACTGGCTAGAGCGAATAATTTTAGTCTTTAGATAACCATCTCATCAAATATGAGGCATTTTGCTATATTTTACAATAAGGTTGGTTCACTGAGGGCTGAGGGAAGCTTCTAAAATTTCTAGAGAAATTAAAACTATTCGGGGAAGTTTTCTCATGAAAATCAACCTGAATTTCGATAACTCCTATCATTAATTGTGAATATTCTTAAACAACTCACCAACTATTTGATCATTTCTCGCAATATAATTTATATAATTAAAGAACTCTCTGAGATGTTTTCATTCTTAGCCTCTGAAAGAAATCATTCACCAATCCCCAAACATGTCGCCAACAGCTTTGGAAGCTTTACTGAGCTGTTTAGAACTAGCTATTATATCGTCTATAGCGCAAAATCTAAAGAAAATCCCGAAAAATTATATTCTGTACGAGCCCTGAATATCAACGAGGAATTTGTAAAAGACAATTATGATATTGCAGCAACAATGTTCATTCAAGAAACACTATATATGTGTTTACGAGGTGGAAGACTTGAGCCACTAATTATCGCAAATTTTGAAATCAATGATAAAAAAATAGCATTCGTTATGGAAAGCTACAACCAAACAAAGTTTGATGATCATATCGACCTCGAAAAGTTTCATGACGAAATTTCAATTGACATTGGCTTTCTCGCTAAGCACATGAAATTCACAAAACTCTGTTTAGACACAACGGAGACAATATACAAATTTAAGATGGATGAGAGTCACGAATCGTATATCCTTAGTGATTGGCTGAAAGTTAAACCCCCAGTGGACACTCGAGCAACAACCTATTCTGAAAAAGATCCTGACGCAGTTGTTGGAGAATCGGTTTATGAGCTAGGAAAGCTGGTAGTCAGTCTCGCTGGAGTATCTCAAAAGAAAATAGATGATCTGCAGACTGTGCAAGACGAGGAATTTCATAGTGTTCTGGTTACGAAAATTATAGATGGTCTCAAGACCACCGATTACAAATGGAAAGATTTAGATTCCTTTTGTGAAAAAATGAAGACGTCATTGAGCAAAGAGCCTCAGCATATGAGGGCCAAAGAAAAAAGCTTCAGTTCGCCATCGTTCAGTTATAACGGAATGAACTCAATAATTCCAAAAAAACTTGGCAGCGAATATTCTGCAAGTACCGGGGAACCTGACTCGCCACAGGTAGTCCATCGTGCCTCACTCACCGAAAAAGAAAGTAATAATCAGTTAAATGATTTATTTTCTCATCGATATGTTTTTGTAGTTTCCCTCTTAACTCAAAATCTCAAGTTAAAGCTCGCTCTTTGGTATGCTGATGAGGAAAGTCGAATCAAGCTAATGAATTTAGCTAAGGGCACTCCTGAGAGCGGGTCTTATAAGGGTGCTCAAGTCCACGAATCAGTCATCGCTGTATTCAATCGAGAGAGTAAGGTTCAGCAAATTCCACAGACGAACTATTTGCTTTCATACCAGTACAACCAGCAAGCTTTTGGTGTGAAGATAGATGATATCTCACCAAAGAACAGTGGAACTATTTTCAATTTGACTTCAGACAAAGGCTGTATGCTTTAACTAGGCTCATGATTTTGGTCTAATAGGTTCTAAATTGGAATTAGATGTTTCTGATATCGCTTGTAACCCAAGCAGAAGACTGCTGGCCATGCACACAATCAAGTCAAAGGAAATCGCATATCATTTATTTAATTACGACACTTTGAAAGCAAAGAAACCCACAAAGCTAATTCCTTGGCCCGCTGAAGACCAAACTATAATAAGTAACTGCTGAATGATCTCAGTGTTAAATTCTAACCACTCCTATAACAGAAAAAATCGAGAGAATAGAGAGTTTTGATTTTGATCCAGACGGAGGAAAGATAGCATTAACCGATGGTGAAGGGTCATTTTTAATTTCTGATATATCGACGGGAACTTACCCAACATATCTGAAATTAAGGGATGGAATCATGGGTAGACAAATCTCGAGTCATTAATCTCTAATAAACTGCTTGAATTTTAAGGTATGCCAAGCAAATGTCGATGGAGTCCTTCTGTCCTTGACGTCGCAGTTCAATTTGAGAAGCAGGTTCATTTTGTTGATCCAGTTAAAGGTGTGGGGTTGAGCAAGACTTCTTTTAATAGAATTGAAAGTATAATTTGACCATTAATTCTGATTCCTCATCCCTCATAATTGAAAGCCATTAATTGGATTGAATGGCATCCTGAAGGAAATCTTCTTGCATGCTGTGGGAAGTCACCTATTATAGAAATATACGACGCTCGTGTTCGGAAGATAGTGACTAGTCTACATGGTTTTCATGGCGGTAAGAACTACTCTTGAGTGAATGAACCGAATTATTATTGACAATTAGCTCCCATTAAGTTGGTTCATTGGAGCCCTTGTGGAAAATTTTTGAACACTTTATCAGAGGATGACAACATCAAATTTTTCGATCATTCGAGCGGAGGGATCATACAATCTTGGAAGAGCAAAAAACAGGGTATTACCCGATTTACAATTTAATGCTAACCTATTTTTTATCACAGTTAACAGCTCTTGCTTCTTAAAGCCTGTCAATTAGTATTCACTTCTTTATTTCATTATTGCTATTAATTCGTCATCTTCAGTAACAAGATTTTCATGCTTTGAACTGTTGAATGTGAATTGAAATTTTGTACATAAAATTTTATGATGCAAATTGTCTTTATCATTCAAAAAAAACCTGACATCACACTCAGCAGCAATTGACTAAATGAGCTTAATATACTCTTAGCTAATTGAACTCAACTAAGGGTTTACTGTGTACCTACCCATAATCTTTTCAATACCTAACCATTGATATAGCACAAACTATAAGAATAGCAGACTATATATTAAATATGATCAAAAATCGGGTATCCGTGGAACACCCCTATAGACCAGACTAATACTTGGGGTTGAATCTGCTAACGAACGAGTCGTAAGCGATAAAACTGACAGCGTTGACAGGAATTGCTCTTGTCACACAAGGCACTAAGCCATTCGTATAAGCTCTTGGTCCTTCGATTTTCATAAGCTTCCTGTGGCAATCCAAAATGCTTTTGTATTGAGGTCTCTCGAAAGAATCGGCTTGAATACGCGTTTTAAGGATGTCGAGAGGATAACCCCACAGCCAGAAGAGCATTCCGGCCAACGAACCTGAGATTCCTGATTTCCAAAGCACAACAGAACCGGACATCTTTTCCTCAGAACTCTTTAAGAGCCCAAGCACAACTTCGTAGGAAGAAAAATAGACTCCAAAACCCCATAACTCTCTGAGTAATGTGACCCCTGTCCCTTTGTAGACTCCTGAAATTCCATATCTTCCGAATATTTTTTTGAAGCAATCCCATGAGTTTTGGTATATTTTATTTTGTTTGTCTTGGATCTGACAATTATTTCATTAGCAAAGTTTCATAACATTGGCATATACCTGCATTCTTATTCTCAAATGCTCAACTGATGTCGACACAACTGCGTTCGCAGCACCCGAGATGGAGCCTGCAATAAAAATGAGCCCAGTGGTCAGTTCTGAAGTATTGAAGAGTTTCTAGTATGGCTAATTTAAGGTCTTGCACACACATATAACGATTTACCTTTAGTTCTCTTTTAGAAGCTTCCACAACTCCGAACTGAATTGAGACACAGGCAGCAATACCAGCCAATGGAAATGCAGTTCCTTTTTTTTTTTAATTCGATGAAATTTAATTTTTTTTTAAGAAAAAGCAACCTTTGTAGAAAGCTCCAAGTCCTTCGTGTTTCCAGATCTTTGCAACACAATCGGCAACGCCATTGTAGATTTTTTTATCAGCTGGTTGTGTTTGCAGGCGGACTTTAACTGTGTCGAAAGGTTGGCCAACCAATACTTGTAGGACACCTAATGTTTTATCACAAAAGTTAATAATGATAATGGATGAATGTGAAATTACCTGCGACACATCCTCCCATGAATTCAACTGCACTGCTTCTCTTTGGTGCAGGTCTTTTGAATGGTGCTGATTGAGTAGATGCCATTGTAGCTTCTTTAGTATTTTATTTCTTAAAGTATGTATGTTAAATTATGAGAATTCTTAATCGCTCTTATCCTATCAATTTGAATTACAAGCGTTTTTTTTTCCTGACAGCGTTAAAAAAGAAAAAAAAGAATTTAAAATATTCCAGCACTTCGTTGTCTAGATTGTTTAAGCAGGTGAAAATTGATTGAATATGGAAATTTTTTGTCTGACAGGAATATATGTTATGTTTGCGACAAAATTGTAAGCTAATTGAAAATCTAATAAAAAGCTTTGGAGGTGTTTTAGAGTAGAAAAGGCAAGGTATTCTTGCACAATCATACTGAGCAATAATTAATTAGCTCAATTTATTATAGAAATAAATGTGTTTAAAGTTCATCTTGAATTTCTTTCTCAAAGCTGTTTCGACGCAATGTGAGATATTTTCAGCTAAGAAGACCTGCCGGCAGGATTACTAAAGGCGAAAAATTATCGAAATTACAAAAAGGTATAGACTCCTAAAGTATTTATAGCTTGCTCTAAACGGATACAACATCTTGTATTGTTAAAAAATGAGATAATCTTTTATATTAAATCTTCTCAAATTTCCCTCTTTAATGCTACAAAAAGTAAATGTTGTCTGTTGAGCGACTCATTGTCCCATTGCTTAGATTCCATTAAGGTAGACATTCCCCTGACTTAAATGTAAAATCAACACTACCATCTGATAATGTGGTTTTCGTACTACATTACTTGTTCTTCCATGATTACAGCTCTTGCGAGAATGTGCTTTTTTCTTGTTTTTATCTCTCTGAAACCGTTTTTTATATGGAAAATTAAATACTTATGAAATAACATTATACCTATCTTGCAATAATACCAAGTTTTGCCATTTTTCAGCAGAAATTTCTCTATGTAAAACAACTATGACTCATCTACCAAAACTCACACTGTGCATTCTTAATTATGGTCAACTCGTTAGCATAATTCTCACCCAAGCGCTAATTTAAATAACATCTGAATCGTTCTCATTTTATTGGTTACTGTACTCACACAAACAGTTGCAAAAAAAAAAAGAGGATTCAAGCAATTAATTAAATCTCATGAATGAGTTCCTCTCAAGTACTCGTAACTACCTCTTAAATCGGGATGATGTCGGCAAGCCAAAACCAACAACTCATCGTTTACCGTCAATGGAACATTCGTATGGACTCCCTCCAAACAAAGACCCAGAGGGTGTAAAAGAACGTATTGAATCTATAGATTCCATTCATAATTTCTCGTTCAGTTATTGGAAGCTGGAAATTCCATCAACCCTCTCATATTAAGGACCCTTCACGCGATTTCACCCAACTCAATATATTATCTCTGGAAGCTGGAATGACAAATCCAAAGGTATCAAACTCTCTTTTTTCAATTTGATCACTAAAGCTGTCTCTAGAAACATTTTCAATTTAGAAAGACGGTTGATCCAAGATTGCCCGTAAAGACTGGCTCTGTGCGCGTCAAGTATTATCTGCCAGAGGAACAATTTACTTATGGAATTCCTAATCGACCTTCTACACCCATCAAACAGGTGATAGGAGGCGAATTTGGGAATAATTCTGCACTGTTTATTGAAGAAATATATCGCTCAAGACTTGAAGAGGTAATCTTTACTATTCGAAGCTTTGATGAGAACTTTCATAAACTTTCAGAGGCAAAAAATGAGAGGACGCAAGTATAGCCCAAGAAGTACAAAGACTAATGATTTGCATACATCATTTGCACAAGAACGCATAAAATCATTTTCGGTCGAGCGTCCGACGACCCAAGGATTTAAAATAAGGAAGTACTGCAACGTACCTAGCCGAACTGATCATAAGAACATTGAATACATCAAAGCAAGTATAAAATTTTGTATTAGAAACGGTCATAATTCAGTTATTTTGGAACAGGATCTCAAATGCAAAGTGAAAGGAACAACATGAGTATGATAGAGAAGCTGCCATCTATTACTCACGAATTTGATAATAATCGAGCCAATCAATCCATGTCACACGCCGATCGCTTTTTGTAGGCTAATTTTGAGAAATTTACTTAAATGCAGATCTTAATGAGATTTGTACTGAAAATATTGAGTTCTTCTTTGCATATGAACTGATGAAGAATTTGAAAATGTTTTATATTACTTTATGAAGGGCGGTCTGTTGGAGAAATATATATAATAATTACTCTTGATTCTCAATGCAGTGCTTTGAACTGGCCTCAATGAGAAGGACTGTATCATCCTTAGGAGATTTCTCTCAGATAGAAAATTCTTCAACCATCTTCTTGAAAAGAATCTCACGATGAAGAATGTAAATCAATGCATAAAATAGTGAAAAGGATAATTTCCACATCTTTGCCCTTCTTAGGTCAAACCAGTTCATGCGTTGACATAATAGTTCTCTTTGCAAAAATGAGAGAACCTTGCAAGCGCTCAAACTTTAAGTTAGATAAAATCTTATTTTTTTGTAACAATTATTTTCGAAAAAAAAGGAAACCCCTGAGGGACGATGATTAAATCAAAGAAAAAGGATGACGCTCGAAATGAGGAGGATGATGAGGAGAGAAAAGATAAACGCGACCGCAATAAGAAGAAGGAACCTCCTCCAATGGAAAGCAAATACGATGAGAAGGAGGTCGTCGTCATTGATAATGGTACAGATTGCATCAAAATCGGGTTTTCTGGCGAGGATTACCCTCAGGTAACCACATTGCTCAGCTAACTTGGGTCTAAAACCACAATAGATGATCCTTCCTTCAGTCATTGGTGAAATAAGTGTAAAAAATGAGCTAGATGCCAGTTCAAATAAATTGTAAACAGATTGCTCGCTCTCTTCGTTTTCTAATGCAGTCATCACTAGGCAATATGTGTACGGCGACAAAGTAAGAGACAACATTCCGAATCTTTCGGTCAAATATCCAATTACACGTTCGGTAAGTCCTCTGAAATGAGAACTGCTCTGAAAAGAATTTAAAAAAGAAAATGCAAACACCGGAGGAGAGAGAACTAATGGTCAAGTACTGGACGCATATTCTCGAGAACGAGATGAATTTGGATCTCACAACTGTGAACTTGCTAATCGTCGACCATGCAGCAAATGATAAGGATTATAAGGCAGAGCTCGCTGAATATTTCTTTGAAGACGTCAAGGTAAGTGGTTCACCTTCAACTGTGGTTGACTGAATGGCATTGCCAATAGATTTCCTCCCTTCTGTTTATGAACACTTCAACACTCTCTCTGTTCAGCACTGGAAGGACCAGAGGACTGGTAGTTGAATCTGGACATGGCATAACGGGCTCCGTACCAGTGTTTGAGGTATTAAAAATCATGCTATGAATGCAGAAATAATCTTGTTACAACAGGGTTTCACTTTACCACATGCTACTAATTTTTCGTCGATTTCTGGATGTGACATCAATGCCCAACTCTATAATGTAAATAGAGCTTACAATACCATTTTCATATAATCATTGCTTCTAGGTACTGAGCAGCAAAGGAATCAAATTAGACGATTCAAAGATTCTCACACAAGAAATTCTCAAAGACATGAAGGAAAAGATTCTTTCTGTTCCTCTCGACTACGAGCAAACCGTGAGAATTATGCTATTTGGTTTGCCAGCTAACCAACATTCGAACTTAGATTAATGGTCCTGATCCAATGAACGAAGAAGAAAGAAGCTACGAACTTCCAGATGGAATAACGCTTCTTTCAGGAGGAGGAGCCTATGGCCCAGGATCTGTCATCCAGCTCGACCATAAGGATCGATTCTCTTGTACAGAAATTCTTTTCAGGTAAATAAGACTACAAAATGATCTTGAATGTATTTATACCAACTACGTGAAGACCTTCTCTGATTGGATCGACTGAAGCTCCATTACATGAAATGATATGGGATTCTCTGCAAAAATGTGATGAGGACCTTCGAAGGGTGCTTATTGCCTTTCTCAACTAGTTGCTGATTTGATAAAATTGATAGGATCTTTACGAAAATATAGTGTATGCTGGAGGAACAACCATGTTGAAGGGCTTTACCAACAGAATTAAATACGAATTGAATTATCTGATTCCAAAGGATGTTTCTCGTGCTGATATCAAATATGTAATTGAAGGAAATCGGCGTTATGCTGCTTGGATAGGTAACAAATTAGTGTTGAATTCCAGCTAAAAATCCAACAATTCAATAGGTGGATCAATGTTAGGCTCATTGTCTGTGTTCCAGAACCTTGCTATTACAAAATCGGAGTTTGAAGAGAACACCGCATCTGAAGTGAGGAGATCAGTTGTCATTAAAAAGACCTTCTAATTGTAACACACTTTGCATGAGTTGAGATTTGTTAATTGTAATTCCTTAGCTAAAATCTGCCCAAAATCCCCCTCCAAGAATCGTTTAGCCTATCACATTTGCATAACAAAAAAAGAGAGGTTTCTGTAGCAATTAGATATAGTGGTATATGTCAGTATTGGAGTTTACTTGAGAAGCTCTCTTGCATTTCTTTTTAGCCTCTAAAAATATAACTGCTTGAATTTTCTTAAATTTACCAGGATAAATCAACCAAAACAATTTTAGCTTTGAGACTTCAGCTTGCTACTAGATTTACAAAATTTCATCCACCTACAGAACCCTTCATATATTTAGGATGTTTAAAATAATAATATAATACGATTAAGCTTGGGGGTCGGAATCACACTCTCGTCATACATTAAGAGAAAATATCCTTACTTATCGCCAAATGCCAATAATTGAGGACAATGGCTCTGAGAGGAAAGGCAACTTTCTTTGAACATAGTGGTGACTCACACTTTCATTTTGAAGATTAGAGTTCAGGGTCTATGAGACAGATTTTCAAAACAAATTACTTAAGTTAAATTAATTTGTATCAATTTCTAAAATATAACTGCCCAGAAAATGGCCGACGAACTAAGACCATACCTTTTAGAAACAGCAGACGGTCAATCCCTGCCTGCTTCTAGGGACTACACTGGAAAAGGCAAAGCTACCTATCCCAACGAAGAAACCTACGAAGGTGATTTCGTGGACGGAGTAAACGAAATTTTTTTCGACTTCAAATCTTAATAATGCCGCACAAAAAAAGATCAGACACGGAAATGGAAGATACACATATAAAAATGGAGATGTTTACGAAGGAGATTGGAAAAATAACGTCAAAGAAGGAATTGGAAAGCTGTTTTACAAGGATAAAGGAGATTATTATGGTATTGAATACATCTCAACGATTTTGACAACTTCGAATAGGTGAGTTTAAGGGGGGAAAAAGAGACGGGGAAGGACTTTACACTTTCCCAAATAAAGATATCTATTCGGGCAAATGGAGAAACGGTAAAAAGCACGGAAAAGGAACCTATAGATTTGCTGATACTCAAATGAAAGTAAACGGCTCTAGTGTCACTGTATTCTAACATTCAATTTAGCTTGTCGGCACGTGGAATGAAGGAAAGATTATTGAAGGTAGATGGGTATTCCCTGACGGCTCTTACTACCAAGGAGAATTTGAACATAATTATCCAAAAGGGCCTGGTATAAGATGACTCGCTGAGATAATAATTTTCATTACGAATAATATCTCATAGGTGTATGGAACATGAAGAATGGAAACGTTGTGAAAGGTTCTTATGTTGTTGAGGTGCTTCCAAAGGATGAAGCTCAAGAGGTATATCGATTTTCTGAAATTGTAGAGGCCTGACTCCAATTAATTTTCTCAGGAACAAGCAAAAGCCTCCATCAATCTCAAGAGTGAATGGATTGCAAAGTGAAGATAGGAGATTTAGGAAAAATTTCGTCAACGATACATTTACGCTGAATTTCATAAAATACACCTTATACATTGAATTTTATGATTGCTAAAGATCTACTCCCTGGAAGCGTTTCTGTTATTTAGATTTAGCGATAAATACAAAGTGATGCTCGGAAATAATAAGTGATCATTGAACATTGTTAAACATTTGCTCTATTTTCAATCGATATTCGAAAAGAGAAATATTAGTAAGCGCTCTGAGAATCCAAAATTTATCTATTTCGGCAGTCGCAGTGTAATCCTTTTAGGCGCTAGAGACGCCAATTTCAATTGGATATCAAAAGCTCATTGTTACTGCAATAAATTTAGCTCTTTCTATTTTCTATACTCTGACAAATTTTATTCTCAATAGTTTAAAGGGATGCCGGTTGAGAGACAGCACAAAGAAAGGCAATCTATCCGCTGTTTTTTTACTAAATCACTATGTTATAGATATGTTATGTCGATATACTCAGATGATAATGTTATTCTTAATTTTGCCAACCAGCAAGATCATCTTCTTCAGAGTCTAACTCAGCTTTTTCTTGTTGAGCCTTGAACTTGATCATGCTTTCAGTCTGCTTTTGCATAATGTACTCTCGCTCTTCTTTCTCGACGACAGATTTATCACGCCACTCTTCAGGCAGTTTCCAGAACTAACAATTTCGTAAAGCAAACCAATTAGTTTCATTCTGCTATTAAAATCTACCTTGATCTTTTTATCTTTGGATGCAGTCATAAGGACCTGGCTTTTCTCAAGCCAGTGCATTTGAGTAATTGCGTCTTGATGAGCATGCATAACGTCTTTACGAAGAAAAAAAAAAGAGTCAGTGAGCTTTGTAACAAGACAATTACAGATAGGTTCGGCTTTTCTAGCGTCCCAGAAAGTCACTGTACCATCTTGGTTGCCGGAGACGAGTTCTTGACGAGCACTAGCCCATCTGCAGTTTCTTACTTTCGGCTTTCCGTTCAGCATTGCGCGACTACTAGCATATTTTTCTTTTCCAGGCTTTCCAATATCAAAAATCGCAATGACACCATCGTCCATATTGGCCGTAAATAAATAGTTTGTTTTGAAATCGAAGTCAAGACCTCTAATATCTCCCTTGGGGTGATTCTGAATTGAGAAAATATGTCTTGGCACAGTCTACACGCACGCTGTGAGTCGAATATTTATAGTGTTTTATACTGTTGAAATGTCATAAATGAAAGATTGGCCAGATCGGTTGGTAATAAACGCTCTTTTAGTCTCTACATGAACGTGCAGAGCGGTCAAGGCCGAACTGCTTGGAGAAAGTTCTATTGCGCTTATTAGACCATTAGAATTATAGTGCAATGTTACCAGAAATCACATCGTTCTTGGCGTACTCGAAAACTCTAAATTTTTTATCTTCACTGACGCTGTAGCAGAGACCGGAAGTGGAGTCAATATAAATGCCCATGACTCTTTTCTCATGAATTTTGTTGCTAGCGACCTGAGATTTTCAAATCATATAATAGGTAGGAGAAACCAGAACACTTACCTCATCATATTTGATGTAATTGATATCCGCTAAAACTTTCAAAACAGTGACAGTTCCGTCATCTTGCCTAAGATGGAAGCATAAGTATCAAGCCAAAATATTCGCAATACTTACCCAACAGCGAGAAGGTTTCCTATAGGATCCCAGTATAAACATATAACCTATATTAATTCAGGAAATTTGTTAGATCAATAGAAAGTAAGGCGAAATACCTGTGTTTGGAAGGTTTTAGTCCAAAGCTTCTCAAACTTGTAGGTAGACAAGTCCTGTTGGATATAGCACTCTACGGTTCCTACAGTAACTAGAGCACCTTTTTGTTGCTCTTTCTCCCAAGGCATCTTCATATTGGTCAAGTAAGAGTCCACTCTCGATGTCACGCTCATATCACTGGTAGCCACGAGAACCAGGCCTTGAGAACATTATGTTTCAATTCCAACCGGATTCGCTCGTTCATCATTACCTTTCTCTGGCTCATAGCAAAAATCTCTAACACCGTAGACCATCCCACTAAGCTCACCGATGTCCTTTGGAGGATGAACGGTGGCTTCTGGAGCAAAGTTGTCCAACTATTATTTCGGAGGAATCAATAAATATATTTTTCTTCAGGAAAAAAAAAATGTACATGCAAAAATCTTTTCACGGCTTCGTTGTTGATGATGTCTTGCCTTGTGATAATCGTCTAGAGAGACAGGTGAATCAATTGTTGAGAGAAATCGATACTTTCAGATATTTCTCCAAACCGCTTCGACGTGCTTCCAGATCACTATGATCTTTAAGAGAGAAAAGGGTTTTTCCTGGGAGCGAGGGGAGGTTGGCGTGTGTTTTCTTCAGTACGTCATTGAGTTCGCTGAATTCTCTGTACCTACGGTCAACTTCCCATTTTTCATCGGCTCTCTTTTGGATAGAGATCACAAAGTAGGTGGTAGGTTTGCCACCCTCCAGAAGTTCTTTGTAGCGAGGGATTGTTAGCTGAAATTCGACCAATTACTCAGGGTTGAAAAATTTGTATTTACCTCGAATGGCGCTCTCTTTTCCATGCTGATTATTTGCAGATAATATCTTTATTAAGCTCTGGATTATTAATGCAGACTCAATATTCATAATTAGTTCACTGTATCCTCATTGAGGATGAAATGGTTAAACTCATCATGCTGTTCGGAATAATTAGAATGCTGACTTCAATTGCCCATACGAGAAGGCAACAATTATCATTATTCTGTGATCAGCAAAAAAGAATAAAAAGAAAACAGACAAAGCACATTAGGAATGGCCAAGCGAGAAAGAGCTATTGTTAACATGTAAACGAAATTCGGTTTAGTCCTTCTCCCCAAAGAATATTGGTATCTGCTCAAGTGGCAGCGGTTTGAAGCTTATCGTTCCTATGACCTCAGGAAAAGATCTGATATTTCGTTGGAAGTATATCAGCACAAATAATATGGGGAAAAATCAAAGTAATACTAATATTCTCAGAGAAATAGAACACTGAGATAATGTTGTATGACCTCTTATCAAATTTCAAGGCATACATACATTTTCGACTTTGTTAATTCCAAGTAAAAAAATGAAATACACAAAGCATTTGAGATTGGTATAGTGCTCGATGAAGTGATTTCTAGTGTTAACCAATTATGAAGGTGGCTCTGAGTACCCAGAAAAATCTTTTTGAAAAATCAACGGATTTTTTCCAATATGATACTTCAAACTGAGATAAAATCTGATTTGACGAAATTTGATAGTGTTTAGTAGCTATTTTATAAGAGACCTTAGAGCTATTGCAAGATCTAAAACATGGCAACCTATTTGAAAAGCCATCTATATTGCTTGGGATACATAATGGGGTAGAAGAGGAGAGCCAAAGTCCAAGAAAGAGAAAAAACTGAACAAAACTCATATCATATCAGTGATAGCAAATAGATAACTCTCTATTGATGAAAAACAGCCGACTTGGAAGAATCCGATTTCCTTAGAATTGCATATTTCACTTCAAATTAATAAAAAAAGCCAATTTGGCCATGGACCCTCGGCCGCGAATACCTCAGAGCCGTAATTGGGAGTAGCACTGAGAGAAGATCTTTCTTATGAGATCGGCTGAATCAGAGGATTAAGTTGAAACTCTTTAATAGAGCTCAGGGTTAATCAGTTATTAATATCATCAGACAGAGAAAGGCGACTTTCTTTTTGTTTTAACCTCCATCCATGAGGTTTTTAGTCGAAGACCCGTACTAAATCGTCCTTCACTAAAGAAGCAGAAGAAATTTCTCACACATATGTCAGAACTGCTGCTGGTGGATAATATAAACTAGGAAGCACCTGTGAATGAATAACTGACTAGACCCGC
>ENA-UOTX01000075-UOTX01000075.1-compost-metagenome-genome-assembly--contig:-NODE-75-length-99211-cov-8.693294_pt1 | contig 99211 bp, 72 predicted proteins | sample MGYA00238143_ERZ746982 | MGnify/ENA primary metagenome ERZ746982 (study PRJEB28758, sample SAMN06268862) | compost metagenome | isolation source: single cell | place: USA: California, Emeryville, Joint... | reverse complement strand
GATAAATTAGTACCGGCGCGGAGTATGGTTTTGATGGCATGGGACATCAAAAGGTTGAGAGTAATCAACAACCTACTGAAAAGAACCGAAAGAGTAAACAAGCAGAGATTACTGCAGAAGACCTTCATTACTTGGCCATGGAAGCACAGTAATCACTTCTTCTTGGTATGCGAGAGATAAATTATGGTTTGATAGCCCTGAGATGGATTTTGAAATGAGAAGCAAGATTTGGGCTGCTCAAAGGAACGCGAAAATGATCATCGGAGGAGTAAACTAATTCTAATATCCATGATTTAATGTGTTCAGCGCGACGCCAAAGAGAAAGAGATCCAGAATTGCACGTTCCAACCCCAGATTAGTCGTACAACAGAGGGAAGCAAAATGTCTCTAAAAGGCAGTGATGATTTCTATAAAAGAAATCTCGAATGGCAGAAGCAGCGCAGAGAGTTGGCAAACTTGAAACAAGAAAAACGTTTCCAGGAGGTAACTTATGATTTTTTCTGAACCGGCTTAAAGCATCGGACAACAGTTGAGGGGCGCAGACAAAGAAAAACCGAAACGCGTTTCTACGGCAATGAAATCATCGTTTGTATCACCCAAAGCTGCTGAGGATAAAACCCGTGGAGGTGTTACTGCCTCTGCGAAGTACGGAAGCAGTGATCGAATTCCTTCGCCGATTCTTGATAATGTCATCGCGCTTAATCCAGAGTAATAATATTAAGCTAATAGTTCCTAGAGGCTTATTTTTGAAATACTTCAAGGGCAAGCGTTGAAATCAACAAAGAAATCAAGGAAACGCTGAACCTATTCACAGGGCTCAAAAGACAATTCGAATACAACGCACAAAATCTCCTAATCGAAGAGAGTATACAGAAATCAGTTGCATCTCAGTCTATTGCTGCTTTGATTCCGAACCAATCCTTGCAACAATCCGTGCAACAATCCGTGCAACAATCCGTGCAACAATCTTTGCACCAATCAATTCGATCAACTACACCACATAGCCCGAAAAGCTTTATGGGTTCAAAATATTCTCCGAAAGCTTCGAGGTTCTACACCGCGCGATCGCCAAAGGAGAAGAAAACGCATCAACCCATCCAAGAAGCACCGAAAGTACTCGACCGTATTGAAACGCTTCGAACTTACTTGAGCACTCACGTAAAATAGCTCTAACTTTGTTGAAAATCATCCTACTTGCTTACTAAGCGTCAAAGAACCGGCAGCAACGAAAGAGACTCCAGGAGACCTGCAAACGAAAACATCGGCAGTGTGGATGAAGGCTCTGAGACGCTGATCTTGGCTACTGAGCATCCTGAGCTTCTCGATAAAAGACTCAAAGACGTTGAGATCAGAGATCATAAGTACGTAATCGTGGGGCACTCGCCGTCACCGATTAAAAACACCGAGCAAGCAGAATTCTTCAGCGCTGAATCACAACCAAAAGCGACAAGTAACCTACTTTTGACTCATAAAGTCTCTAAATTCCATGTAGTGAACCCAGAATCAGTGCGTCCATTTGAAGGGAGTAACCAAGTCCAGAACTAAACAGAGGACTTTGTCATAAATTTTCCGAATATTGATAAAATCAATATAAATTTACAATAAAGCCCATTGTACTTTTTTTAGGCTGATTATCTATCTCACCCATTAAAAATTTCATTGAATTAAACAAAACATTTCTGCATTTTTCGATTGACCATAGCGAACAAATAAAAAGCACCTTCAGGTCGGTGGATATTATCAAATAAAGCCGAGTTATTCTCCTTTTTAGGCTCTGAATCGCATACTTTGATTATCTGAAGCTAACAGAACTGTCTCGTCGCCTGGAAAATTTTCCCAGAAAAATCTGTTGGATTAAAAGAGAATAATTAGAACTGAGACTCAATTTTATTCTCATCAGCTCTTTATTGATAAAAATCATAAGCCCTCAACTCCAACACAGCATCTAATGAACGAAAACACGTTGGACTTGCAGTTCATATTCAATTATCTCAACGGCCACAAGACCGGCCAGATCGATGTCAACTATATCAACAAGCTCATCAAAACAATAGATAACCTAAAATTCAAGCAGCGAGATTCTCAGGGTGCGCCTATCGAATCAACATGTGCTGATTCACAAAAGACCTCTAAGCCAGTCGCGCCTAAGCCCTTACCGACCACCAAAACAGCAGTTCAGAAATCAATCTCTAGCGTCAACGATACAGACTCGAGTACACAATTGCGCAGTAAACGCTCTATCGAAATCAATGAACCGTCAGAAGAAGGAGAGGTGGAATCTTCAACTGAGATCAGACAGTTCCCGAACAAAAAGACAAAGCTCGATATCACAGAATTTTCCGCTCTATTCAAAGAGCTGATGTCGAAAGAAGAGTCAGAGGAAGAAATACTCAAGAGCTGCTTCCAAGTCTTTGATTTCGAGAGGTAATACTAAACTTGTCATGTCAGAAAGAAATAAAATGCGGTCGTTTCGTAGGAATGGAGTCGCTGATGCCTACAACATCCAGCAGGTGCTAGAGATTTTCGGAGAATCTGTGAGCCTTAATGATATTCAAAGTAAATTTTTCCCTTTAGCCTCGAACTTGCTAATTATTGCAAATAGATGTATTGAAGTCCCTTGATTGCCAAGAAGACAAAATGACTTTCGAGAACTTCAAAGATTTCTATCAGAAGATGAAATAGAATTGGTTTCTTAGGCCAAGCTTTGTTAGACTTACTCTTAATATTTTTTTTTTATTTTACTCTAACCATTGAAATATCAGTTTGGGAAGATATTCCCGTGCGTTTTCCCTTTACCTTAGTGTGATAACATACAAAATAAGAAACTTTTCTGCTGTATGGAAATGTTCCAGGAGAGCTTTGGTTAATAATTCAATTCTGTTCATTACAACAAACAAATCTATAATTTTAAATGGAAGTATACAAATCTTTTAGAAAAGTTTCAGACCACTCTATGAAAGAATAGTGCTTCGCTTATATTGATTGCTACACTATAGAAATCATTTAAAATTAAAATAAGTCCTATAAGTGTATTGGCTTTGGAAATTTGGTATTGGAAATTCTCTAAGGCAAGGTAGCTTTGCTTGAAATCGTTCGCATACCAGTAAGTCCAGTAAGTGCCGCGAACGCGCTTGTCCTCTCCTTTTTCTCTAGTTTCTTACTCGATTCGGATTTAAGACGGCCGAACATTTCCGTCATCTGTCTAAGGCCAGACTTTATCTCTTCCAACTGAAAATTAATTATCAGGCTGAGAAGTCAATGAAGTAAACTTACATCATCAGCAAAACTATGATGAATTTTTTGATAATTTGCTGCCTCACTCTCTTGGATTCCCTTCAAAGAGCGCGCTCTATAAATCTGATAAATCAACAGCTCGCGCATAAATTTACCTATGAAGCGGGAACCACGAAATATCGCCTCGATCTAGCTTCTCGCGAATATAACTCTCCATGCCTGTATACTCCGTCGTATCCTTCGACTTGATGTAATCGATATAAAAGGCATAGTTCCACATATAATGCTCGAGCTTGATGTGTGTTATATAGCCCGTCGAGGTATCTGCCTGCCTTTCAAACGTCTCTCTATTGTTGGTTCAAGCACTAGGAAATCACTTTGATTTTTACCTTGAATGTCCACAAATGAAGCAAAATCCATCGATATCTCTCTGTTTGTCTCCCTCGCTCTCTCTCAGCGAGCCGAAAGTGTCAATGATAATACCTAATATCGTCTTTAATACTGTTGAATCACTAATACTCCTTACCTGCCAAGATACTAATCATCAGAAAGAACACAAGCATTGTCATCAGATAATCAAAGATAAATCTTCCAGCATTATAATATTCCGCTGATGTCGATAATAATTAGAAATAGGAAGATAATCGGAAGTAGTTACTGCTATTTTCATTGTTGTACTCTGTGAGGATGCCTCCGACACCTCCGTTTCCTTTGAAAGTAAAATCTATATTGGATAGGAAGCACATCAGTGTTGAGTTGCAATAGCCATCGAAGTCCTTGAACAAGTACTGAAACGCGAAAAGACTGAAGACGTATTGGACAATAAGCATCAGAATTATCGTAAGGAGAATAGCTTCTTTTGGTTCCCAGAGCGACCGCAACACGTTTTTCAATGTAGGGAACCTGACCAAAACCTCGAGCAGATGGTACGCGAAGAAGAATTTATGGATGGTAAGCCCAAAAATCGCAAACAAGCTATATCCCAGGTAATACATGACTTCCGCGTTCTGAACGAATCTGAAAATTGTGATGACGAGTCGGGATATAAATTTCGCGATGCGTCTGACGATTCCTTGCTTTTGCAGCGCAGTGCCTGGCGAATCGACCCAGATCTCTTTGAGTAGCAGAGGAAGTTTCTTTAGCATGAAGAAAAGACAGACGAAACATGAGCAGAGTAGCATTGAGATACCCATCGAATCGAATATACGGAAAGTGTCTATGAAAAGCATAGTGAGTTTCAGCTTGTTAGTAGTAGTAAAAGTACCCTCAGGAGTATAATTCCAGGGCTGTTGGAAGAATACTGGGGAGTAAACTCTTGTGTGCTCTATAGTCTCGCCTTTCAATTTGAAAGTGGAAGAGAACGAAGCGAGGATAAAAATGTTCAGCACGATGCTCTATGAGATTAATTGTTAGTGTATTTCGTGACTAATGTTTACCAGTAAAAACGCCAAATCTTTCCAGAGGTTGACGAAGTTGGTAAAGATGGCGATGAATTTATTCTTTGCGAAAAATTCTTTTAAGCTAATAGAAAATTGTCAGGAAAATTTAAAGAAAATAAGATTTACGTGAGTTCGTGCCTTGCAACCTTCATCATCTCTGGTGCCGCCTCGATGAGGCCGGTGATTTTGGATTTTAATGAGATTCTGTCAACTTTTTCATGGAAGCGTGTTCTGACTTCTTTGGGGAGCTCCTTGTGATAAGGCATGAGAATAAACTGGACTTTTTCAATATTGTTGTTTCGAATGACTTCGATATGCGCGGAGTTTTTCGCAAAAAATTCGAGGCCCTATATATTTATTAGATTACAAGGCTACGCAGTGGTCTATAAACCTCTTTGATTCTTTCTCTGTACTCAATCGCGTTTTTCAGCTGAATTACCTCTTGTAAAGCTTTCTTCTCTTCTTCTGTTTTCGCAAGTTTGAATTTGATAGCTTTCTTGACTCCTTTTTCAACATTTTTCTTCACAGCTGTAAAAACGTCCGATTGTTAAATAAATAAAAGAAAATCTGGAAAAGTTTATACATGACACCGTAGATAAGCTGGATTGAAGTAGCTGCACACCGAATCTCCCCAAATCGCTGATAATATTGTTTCGAAGGAGACTTCCAACACCTTTCACGGCTTTAGTGGTCACTCTGAGCTCGTCTTCCAGTTCATTTATTTCATCGAGGAAATCTTGTTAATAAGTGACTTTAAACGAAATTTCAAACTGGAAAGCTCTACCTATATCTGAATCTTGCACGTTCGCTTCAATGTACGTTTGAATCAAGAAATAGATTGAAAATCCGGTCTCAATGATCAGTTCGAAGAATTCTGGAGTTCGATTTTTGTCATCGTCTTCATCAGGATTGAAAGCATGCTATACATTACAACATAAGTAACCTTTGTAAGGAAAAAGTCAGCTTACATGTCCAAATGCTTTCAAGGTGTAGTTTGTTCCATACATATCCTTGTATTGTTTGTAAATCTCAGCAATATTCCTCTTTAACACATCAAGAGGGATAGCTCTCATGATCTGACCGATTGTTTTCGTCTTTTGATTTGACTCCCACAGCGAGTTGACTAATATCATGCACTTGTACTTCAACTGCGCGATTTGCCACCCAAGCATATCCGAGGTTTTATTATCATTCCTCATGATCAGTTTCGTATAGACTTTTGAGATCGACCGTCTCGTCGGCAGAGGAGATATTAGCGGCGTTTGCGTATTCAAAGTCGGTGAAGAAAATGATGCATTTAAAGATTCATATTCGTCTTTCTGGGCGGTCTTCTTGGTCTCCTTCTACAATCAAAATTTAAATAAACCGGTTGTATCGGACTCGTTATTACGCTTAATATTTTGTAAGCAACTTCCAGGAATTTCCCATCAATCAACGCGATCTGGTTCTCTGGACAAGGACCTTGAACGAACTCCGTTAGCGTGTCTAAGCATTTAATGATGTTCTCGTAATCCTTTTGCATCATATTAGAAGAATAAGCGAGCAGCAGCTCGCTGATAATGGCGACGAGGTTGTAACTATGTGCGTTGTTTTTCTGTGAACGCAGGTAATTCTGAAGCTCCAAATAATGTCCTTCAGTAAAGAGCTGCAGGAATCTCAGAACTTTCTTCACGATGTCATCGGCGAGCTTCTCTTCCCGCTTTGTTTTTTCCTCGAATTCCCTTAAATAAAGACTATCTGTGAATCTTTTCTCCTCTTCGTCTTTGTCATCTTGCTGTGATTCTTGGACGGCTTTCAGTTTCGTGATTTGATCTTGAATCAGCGTGTAAAATCGTTTAAACATGATCTCTGACCGAGTGACTGCCAAGCAATGGTTGTAAATTGTCTTCTGAACCTTGCTATTCCCTCCGTCTAGCAACGTGATTCCGAACTTAAGGAATGTATCTAACAGCTCATCAGGCATGTTTAGATAGTTTAAGTCAGACAGCACGCTGAGGATCGTCTCCATAGCCTCCTCTTTATCCATAAAATCCTTTCATTAATTAAATTTGTAAGGTTCTTCAAGAGAAAAAATAGTTTTTTACTTGCATTGATTTTTTATCAGGCGCTTCCTCGATAATCTTGATAAGGACATTCATCGTTCTTATCATCGTTTTTATATTCGCATCTTCTGAAAGTCCGGTCTTCAGAAACTTAATCAGTTTTTTTGCAATGTCTTTCAATGTGATAGTTGGTAAACGATATTTCCTCAAGGCCTCAGGTGAGATATACTTCTCAAAGTTGACAATAGCCTCGCTAAGGGCAAGTCGCTCGTTTTCTACTTCTGACTGATAGATTTTATTATTAACAAAAAGTTCCACAAACGTCTGCCATTGGCTCTTCACGCCTTCGTTTGCTGATTTCGATTCTTCAGGATGAGTGGTGACTTGCTGTATGGTGGCATTTTTGTCAGTTTCTAGGAAAGCGTCGAAGCTCTTTTGTTCAGCTTGCAAAAATTTCTCATTGAAAAGCGCGTTGTAAGTCTGTTCGTCGTTGATTCTAGCTATCATTTGCAGCGTTGACAGCGTTCCTTCCTTGAAAAAGCGACCCACTATATGCATCTTGTCCAAAATAGTCCTCACAAGTTGATTGAAAAGCTGAGTGTCGACTCTTTCGGTCAGATCCGAATGCTGCGACTCAAGCAGCACTCTTTGGATATAACTCGCAACGAATGGCAAGAACTTATCGAAGAAATATTCCAAATAAAACGTCATGTATGGATTTTTTTCGCTGAGACTAGATATCCGCTTGTGTTCAAGCACAAGAAGGTTAACTAGCAGTTCATGACACATATCCCATTCCACGATGACGCGATTATCTGAACTCAAATAAATAATTTGTATCAGCTCAATAATTTTGTCTCGAAGCATGCTTATTTGCTCCGGTGAAGGACGAGGGAAAGACTCGCTCTTAAACGAAAATTGGTCGGATCTGTTGGTTTCTAAATGCATTTCCCCGACGCCAGTTATCTCAGGGTCATTTGACTGTTGGTTTTCATCAAATACGTCGCTGCTAGTAAGCAAATCCAGCAAATAATACAAGGGGAAGGCTTTTCTGAGACGAGGATGACTGAATTGCATTTTTTCACTTCCTTTGGCAACGAGTAAAAATACCTAAACAAATGGCTGGTAAAAACACGTTTCTGTAAATTATTTTACATCAAGGAGCTTTGCATGGTATGCGCCAGGCTCGTCGGCTAAGACATCGTCTCCAGAAGCGATGAAAGACGCGGCGTTCTTTTTGAATAGGAAGTATAGATCTTTCGCCACATCACGCTCTTTAGCATATAAGACTTCCTGTTCTCCCATGCTCAGTGCCCTGAAATTTGGTAGAAGCTTATTGAAAATAATCATTTGATTCTCGAAAATCGGGACTCCTTTCACGCATTGAAGAGTCTTATAGTAAGTAAAATGAGTATATCAAGGGCAGGAATCAATGGATTTACAATTAATGGATCGAGGTAGTGGGGTTTGCGACCTTTCTTTTCAACCAGTTCAACGATGCAATTTAATATTTGCTCGCCATATGCTTCACAAACGAATTTGTTATCCTTGCACATTTCGCAGATCAACGGAATTTGTCCAAGTTCATAGTCAAGGTTCATGAGGAATAGCTTGAGCTTATCACAGAGGAGTCTTTGGTTCGTTTCATTTTTCTTGCAGAAGAGCGTAAGACAATCATAAGCGGTTTCGAAAATCTGTTTCAACTTGTCCTTTCTTTCTGGAGGAGTGTTCTTTTGCCGGCAGGCCTGCTTGAGATGGAACATGCCGTTCTGTAGGAGCTCAAATATTGTGACGTGTCCTTTGAGACTCCTGAAGATGTTTTGGTGGCTCCTGCTGGGTTTCATCCCTTTGGTGCTTGATACTCTCTGTTTCATTATCGCTCTAATATTACGCATGCATAGATATATTAGCTCATCAAAAAACTATTTGAATGTAAACCTTTGAAGGGGATTGCTAGCATCTGTCCTGGGTTTCATGAACAAAAACTTCATTTGGTTCAATTGATAAATAATCTCCTCGACTTCTGTTTGTTTCTCCCCTTTGAGTGCGTAGGCAGCAAGCCAGATCTATGTAGTGGTAATTATTTGTAACTAACTCGAGTGATTCTCAAAATACCTCAGATCTTTCAATCAAAAATCTCATTTCTTCGACCTGAGCTTTGATGCGGTAGTATGACTGTATGTCGTTCTCGCTAAAAAGCACATCGAGATCTTTCAAAAAGTTCCCAAGCTCCTCTTTCTGACTGAAAGATCTCATTATCACATCTAATAAATGGTGCTCCAATTTCGTATCATCAGCATGAACGAATGTAGCTAGTAGCACAGGTAACGCTTCCATTCCCTTCTGCTTGTTATCCTGAACTATTGCTTCTCGGATCAAGCGATCCAGGTCAGGGAATTCGTCGCCTCCCGTGTAGTTAGTAAACGAAAGAACTTGCGAAGCTCGCGTTCCACCGACTTTCTTCACGAGTTTTTTCATCCCCGAAAGCAAATTTTCAGAGCGCCCTTTTGTGTATTTTTCATCGATTTCAGGCATTCCCGTTTTCATCGTCGGTGGCAGCACCGAAAGCGCTTGAGCGTCAATATATCCCATGAGATTTTCAGTGAGTTCAAGTGGAGTCGCGTTGCTCAGGCGCCTCCCTTCCTTCACAAGTATATCATCAAACCAGCATAGGAAGTTCTGAATGAGAAAATCTTGGCGCTGGTCGATCGTATGGTTGAGAATTTCAGAAATTTGCTCCTTGATTTTGCTTTCAACAACAGAAGTGTTGAGCTTCACGCCTTTAACAGCCACATCGATCGTGCTAATAAGACTTAGCAGTCCTTTAAGAAGTGGATTATTGCCCATATTTGAATCCTCTGCGTCGGTCCCAAGAACTTTTGCGGCTTTTCGCTCTTTCTTGGCGCCGAAGACTGTGCTGGTGACGATACTCGCCAATCCCTTACCGAGGTCTGCAACGTTATCAACGACTGAACTGAACGCTCGAAGGACGCTATTTTTCTTACTCGCCTTTGCAATTTTCTTGAAGTTTGCGTCTAGAGGTAAAATTAATGATAAATTTTCAATAGGTTCTTTTACTTCGAGTTGTTGCAAGCAAGTAAGTGAGAGCAGGGTGAACCTGATCGTACTCAAGCAATGCGAAGAGCTCTCTGATGAATTGAGGGTACATATCGATCTTCTTAATGAGCCTGAAGACGTCGAATTTGGATAATTTGAGCATTAGGTAAACCACTTTCTGCACAAGCTCATTGTTGAGGTAATCAGTGACTTGAGCATCGATTGCATTCTCATCTCCTGCTCCGAATTTTTGATTGAGCTCTTCGCGGATCTTCTGCTTTGTCGCGCTGATAATTTTCAAGATTTCCTCCAGGAGAGAGGAGAGCAACACCTCTTGCATCATATCGAAATTGTTGTTTGACTTAAATCTCTCCATTGCAGGGTGCGCTAGTTTTACGGTCTCGAGAATCGATTTAACCTTGAATACTCTGCATTGGAGAGGCTTCGTGACTTCGTACAATGGTTCATGGTCGATGTACAACGCAACGACAAGCTGACAAAAGACTGCCCTTAAACCTAAAGATGAAGATTAGTATTGTAGGAAGAGAGAGCTTGATAGTTTCTTACTCAAGGACAGATTCTGGTTATAGATTTGCTTGAATACGTATTCTATGGGAAAGCTGTCTTCGAGATTTGATTTCCATAGGTAATTTCTGTCAAGCAAGAGATCCGAAAAGAATTTCAGTTGCTCCTGGAAGTATTCGAGCTCGACTTCATACTTGATAATTCTTCCATCTCTGCGTTTAACATGTTTAATGGTTATATATGGTCAATCGATAGAAAAGTATGGGTGATTACTTGAAGCAGTCGTTGATGTCAATGAGCTCGTTGTTATCTATCTGAATCATGAAATTCCCGTTTACTCTACACGGAAGAGATTAATAATCGTTTAGAGAGGGGCGTTACATTTTTGAAGGAATGAAGAGCTTTGCTCTGATCCTTTCATTTGCGTTGAGGATGTTGTAGAGGATTTCCTGATTGATAGACATACCTCTACCTTCGCATGAGCTCAAGCAACTGAAAAACCGTAAAAATCGCATGATTTTCTGCCTATCGGCAGTCTTCGTAGTCAGGACTTTCATCATGTAACGGACTAAGTTTTTATTGATGTCGTAGTGGGCCTTTAGAAGTGATGAACAAATGAAACCCTCAAAGATAGTTACCTTTTTGGAGCTTGTAAGCCTTCTGTTATGTCGGTGTCCAAATTCAATCCCGACATTGAACACGCTTACTCTCTTAATAGAATGTACACCTTCCATGTCCTCGCAAAGGAAATTATCTTTTTCTTCTTCGATTTTAAAGCGCTCAGATGGATCTGCAGAGAGGTCGTATTTCCAATCCTCTGAAATTTCTATGAGTAGGTCTTCATTGTTACCGATGACATTTATGAGGAAGTCAACCGCCTCGTCAAAGTATTTGACCTGATCGTTTGATATGCTATGTTAACAACAATAATGACGCAATCGCTTACGAGGAATTTTATCTGAGGTAATAAGTCAAATAAATGCTTTTGATTATCTGGGTTGTCTTGACATATTTTAGGCAGTATCGCGAATATTTCCTTTATCACATCGGCTTTCAGCTCAAGCAATCGAGCTTCCACAGAATTTTTTTTACTATCGCTGGCTAAATAATGCGAAAATAATAATTACAAATCGTCGATAGTATTCAAAATTTACCTACTAAGCCTTTTTTTCTGATGAGCTCAGCCAAAGTTGCCTTCTTTTTGCTTGGCGACTTCTTTCTGGTTGATCTTATCTCAAGATGCTAGTGAAAAAAATATGAGCATCCACTTATTTTAGAAAAAATTAAAGAAGCTTACCCTCTGTATCTCTTCTATTGTCATAGATTTATTGAGGATCTCGACGAGCACTGAGATGAAATATTGCTCTCTCAGCAGCTTCTGTCGAAACTCATTCGGTTGACCGTACTTCTGATCTGGTGAACTTAGCAGTGACTTGTTCAGGGTAAAATTGCTCAGAATCTCCAGAATTTTCAAGATTTTTCGAATTTTCCTGTCCAATTTATTTGCAATTTTGTTGGTGGTGTAAACTTGATCATTATCCTAGTCAGAGCATTAGCCGTTCATTTAGTTATTACTTAAGAAAATGCAATTTCATTTACCTTTCTGTGCAGGAAGACGAAATCGAGATATTTTTTGAGTCTCGGGAAGCAAGACACTAGGAAATTAGTTTCCCATACCTCATTCATATTCGCTTTATTTATTCTGCAGGTATCGTGTTCGTCAAGTTCCTTTTCTAATATAGGCTTTAAATTCGACAGCCGCAGGTAATAGGGTTCAATTGGCACACTAAATGCATCGTTTCGCAACAAAGGAGAAGTTGATTCCGCTCTATCAGTCAGAACTAGCAGAAAAGCGTCTTTAGGTACGAAGGTTTTTCGTTTGGCTGGGTCTTTTCCAGAGAAAGTCGTTGGAACTGGCGCGAACCTCCATAAATTGTTGCTATTATCATAGGAATCAGGGCAGACTAGATATCTTCCATTGGCATCCCTCCTAGCCGATAAATATAACCCTGACGTCAAGCTCTTCAAGCGAAACGATTGCTCCCACTTGACGCTGCCACCCACACAAGGGTTGACATTTTCGATAATCCACATGCCATTGGTATGGCCAACATAATGCTGGAATTGGTCTGTATGTATCGCTTCGATAAACTCAACGACGGGGAACTCATTCGCATCTTTTCTAGTGATCAACGTGCAATTTGCATCAGCGTTGTTTATCCAGATGACGTCTCCATACGCTAGAAAATCTGGCTCGTAGTTCGGCTGCGTAAAAATTTGTATCTGCCACCTGATCGAGGTTTCTATCGAAGCGTTCACTTCTCTTTTCGTTGTTTTGCTTTTGGTGCTCGTTCCTGTAGCGTTCTTTGCTGCGGTTTCTACCGGCGTCTCGATTTCTGCTCGGCCTCCTTTAAACATTGGGACTAACCGAACGCTCTTTTGGAAATCAGGACTCTCGTTATAGTTTTCCTCCAGCACAGTCTTAACAGCAGAGTTGGTGTCTTCCTCTGAGGCCGTTGAAGTGTGGAGATAAGGAGTTTTCTTTCGGAACATCTGTACACTAGTAATATGCACAAAATCGCCTTGGTAGATGACTCCTTCGGATTCTTTTTGATGTTTGAAGCTAGGCGAGAATTTGAAGACCGTCCAGTCCGAAGGGTACTCCACGAGCTCGAGCTTGTAATTCTCGCGTTCTATATCAGCTTCTTTAGAAAATAAACATAAAAATTTGTTTGAAGCGACATGCAAGAACTGCACGGGCTGGTCAAAGGATATTGGCTTTCCTTGTACTTTCTCAAAGGACTCGACATTGAATTTGAACTCTGATGCTAATCGATCTTTCAAATCTTCTGCCATTTCTTGCTTCTTGGCTTCGCTGTACGCGTTCTTAGAGAAGAGCTCATCGATGTTCAGAGCTTCCTTTTTGGTGCTGTTGCTGAATGAAGGGTAAATTTTGAAGAGACAGCGATTAAAAGTCGATCCAGGTTTTCCGCGGTCATTTAATCTGAGGGAAAGTGTTGTTTTGACGAAACCGTCTGAATAAACGAAATAGTCTGCATCTCCCTGAGGACTGAGGTAGATTGTGGACCCGTAGGTCAAGGGAATGTTAGAGTCGTAGTTATCGTCGTCCATCACTCGGAGAGTGTATCAATAAAAAGGAATTTTGCGATTAATTTCAGCAATAAAACGCTCGATTCATGCACTTCCACTAATGGGTAATTTCGATTGCAATCTCTAATTTGTAATAAGGCGCATTAATCTCTTAATGACGAAGCGAGTTAAATTATAAACTTCAGAAATGGAAGCTACATTAGCAAAAAAGTTCATATACTACCTCTCTTTACTTCTAACTAAGAATTTGTAGTTTTTTTCGACCTGAATCCAACCAGATTTGAACAATAATATTCAAAAAATAAACATTGTAACCGCAGTTTCCTACAATACGCTGGACTTTTTTCAAATCACAGAAAATAGCGGAAAAAAACGTTGGAAGTAGCGTCGTTTAGGATAGCTTCATATATCTGAAGCTCATCCTTCAAGCGTTGTAATTCGGCCTAATGAAGAACCAGCACTAGATATTCAGTTAATTGATCAATTGACGTAAGAAAAGATACTAATCTTTACTTGATGGAGAAGATATCCCACAATGAAAAAAAACCAAAAAAAAACAAAAAGCACTAACTAACGAAGCAAAGCAATCAAGCTAACAACCCAATTAGTATTGATAAACAATTTCGAAAATTAAATTTATTGGCTGAGTGAAAAGGCCATACTATTGCTGTATTAAAGGATTTTAAGTTGCTTCTTCTTGGTCATCCGATATTTCGGGAATTTTTGTGTGCATTCCATGCAGGAATAGAGCTTAGGATCTCTGTTTCTATTTACAACACCCGTCAACGTGACATCATATGGTAATTTCCCCTCTGATTTTTCGCGTTCTTTCATTTCATTGCGATCTCTGATTTGTTTCTTTAAAGCTTCAGTGTGATCGTGTCGAGCATTCTACACACGTATTTAAAATTTAAAGAGACATGGACTTTTCTTACCTCTTCCTTCCTGCGGCTTCTGTCTAAATCCTCTCGATAGCTTTGATTCAATGCGGTGACAAGTTCTAAATCTTTTTTCTTCTCGGATTGTTTAGATTCCTTTGAAGGAGCATTGGTGTTAATGAAAGAGGAAAGCACCGCCTTTTACCTTTAGTCTCTCTTTTGAGTTGATTTCTTGCAAGAGAGCGTTTTTCAGAGCCTCTCTTCGTTCTCTATTTTGCTCTCGGGCCTGTTGTTCTATCTAAATAATATATTATTAAACACATCACAATTTGATAGTATACATCTTGTTGCATCCTCGCAGCAGCAAGGTCGCTTTGTCGAGCAAGTTCTTTCGCTTCCTAAAACATTTAATTTTATAATCAAATCTCAATAAGCGTCGTTAGTTTACCCTTGCCTGTCTTTCTTTCTCTTGAAGCTTCGACTCAATCTGTTCTTTTAAAATCTGCGCTAACGGCTTCGAATAGTCCAGGTAAGGATTCTTATAGTTGTTTTCAATAGGAATCGACACTCCGGTCTGAACGTCGCGCTCTTTTTGTTTCTGACGTTCAGCTCGTTTTTCCTCAATCTGATTAAGTAGCTGATCCTTTAAAATTTCTCTTTCAACAGCCTTTTTCTGCTGGATAAAATCAGGACTGTGATCCACCACGCCACGGATTGCAGTCTCATACGGCTCTCGTGATTTCTCTTTTTCTTCTCTCTTCTTCCTCTGAACTTCATCGATCTGTTTTTGCAAGCCTCTGAGATGATCATCAAACCAAGTTTTGCGAGCTTCCTTTTGTCTTTCTTCCTCATCTCTTGCGAAAGTCTGGATCCGGATTATCTGATCATGATCTTCATACTTAGCGTTTTTGGCTTGCTCCTATATCCCATATATATATAAATCATCCATTCAAAGTAAATCTTGTTACCTTATGCGCTCGCTTTTCTTTTATCGCCTGTTCAAGCGCACCTTTGAGCTCCTCTCTTTTTTGCTTTTCTTTCTCCTTGGCTAAAATCTGATCTTCCTTTGCCATTTGAGCAACAAGTTCGGCTTGCACTCTGGCTCTTTCTTTGTCTCTCTAATTAAGAGTGTGTGTGTTAAAAGCCTGGCGAATCACTAAAAGAATTTTACTTGCAGGGCTTCTCGTTTTTGTTTTTCTTTCTGCTGTATTTGATTTTTCAACTCTTCGCTAAGCTCTCTTACACTTGGAACTTTCGGATTCTTCCATTCTCCTGAGATATTTATACTTGTTCCAAACTCCGGAGACTTTTCACGGGCTCGTTCCATCTCCTTCTCCCTGCGCTTTTCTTCAATTTGACTACGAAGCACATCTCGAAAATCAGCCGATTTGTTTAATCTGTCACGGGCGATTTTCTCCTCGCTTTCGAATATTTTATCTAAATGTCTCATCTGATCCGTTGGAGGGTTCCTTCGACGAGCAAGTCGCTCGTTCTCTTTCTGGTTAAGGATTTCGCGATTCACGAGCGCACCTTTCCTCGCTTCCTCTTTTTTGGCAATTTCCTTCTCTCTATCATGTTCTAGGAGCTCTTTATTTAATCTTGCAAGCTCTTGTTCTCTTATCCTGGCATCTTCTCTATCATGTACTTGGGCGTCATGCTTCTCTTCCGCAAGAAGTTTGTTAACACATTTATCGCACACTAAAGATTTTCCTGAAGCGTTTGAGCCATTGCTGCCTTGGGACTGCTGGCTGACAGGAGTTTTGGCCTCAGGGACCTCAGTTTTCGTTGGCTGAGTCATCTCTTTCGGTACATACTCGGGTTTTTTGACCTCAGTAGGGGTTTTGGCTCTCTGGGTTGGAGTTAGACTCCTCTCTTTTCCGTCCTCTCTAGCACTTATTTCAGGAGTTTGAGATCTTTCCAATCGACGCTTCAGATAGTAAGGCAAATCTTCCATGCTTGTATCCACCTTCCGAAGCGGGCTTGTATCCACTTTCCGGAGAGGACTTGGCTTTCCTCCTTGATGAATGGCAGCATAACTATCTTCTTTAGGAGTCCTGGGCAGGCGCTCGCTATCCAATGAAACTTTCTGTAATGATTGGTTTCGTGGGATCTTTGAAGGTGTGAGTTGAGTATCTCGGAATCGTTGGGCGACCGGAGAGATATCTCTTGCTGATTGAGGATGCGTGATCTCTTCCGTCTTTGTAGCCTTTTTGAGTCTGCTGCTAGGAGTTTCCACTTGAAGCGTGGTTTGGACGTTCTGTTCCTTTCGTGGTGTAAGCACTCCTCTCCTCGTTGGAGTCTGATGGCGCTCTTCCTCTTGATACTCGTACGTTAAGTATTTATTCTCAGATTGGACTGGAACTTCTTGAGGAACGCTGGTTTTGACAGCAGACACAGGCTTCTTCACAGCCTGGACCTCTTCAAATTCTAGTTTCCGGAAAAGCTCTTCATTTGCGGCTCGATGGTCCCTTCTCGGAGTTATCTTATGCGGCGAGAGATATGGATAGTCGATTGGCCTTGTGATGCTGCCAACAGGCTCCTTGTGTGTCTTCCGGTGTCTGCTACCTGGCCTGAAATGGGGCTTTTGGTCCACTTTTTCAGCGGATTCGTATTCAGGGTTAACTAGGGCTTCTGAACTGAGGAAAGACTTGTTAGCGTAGTTTGGGTTCCTTTTTCCGCCGATGAAAGGAGAATCTGAGAGCTCGCTTCTGAAAACGACCGTGTCCTTGATAGTTCTCGCGAACTTGTTTTGAAGTTTAGTAACTTCATCGTCTTGTTGGCGGATGGGTGATCTTGATGGGGTTCTGATTTCTCTCTGGACATCCACTCGGTAATCGGCTGGAGGGGTACCGAGGATACCTACTAGTGTTGGCTGGTGACGAGTAGGTGTTCTGGATCTGTGAGAAAGTGGTGTGTTTTGGGGTTCGACCGACATGTATTTGGATAAGGTGAAGTTGGGAGAAATTAACAGATAGTTAATAAATTTATTGTCAATTTTATCAATTTCCGCTATTTAAAAATATGATTGTTAAAGATTTTCCGGGTGTTTAAAGGATTTAATTCATTAAGATAAAACTCAACTGAAAATTGTATTGATTTTATCCGCGAACCCATCGTATTTCTGGTCATCCATTTTGAATGTCTTAGTGATAGAAAATAACTGTTAGTAATTGAAGAGACTAAGTCCTATCGATTGTTATTAACTTTTCTTTGAATAATTTGCAAGCAACATTCGACTTTCTACCGATCAATGACATCTACTGAACTTCATTACCTAAGAAGCATCTATTGATTTCTCGGTAACTCCCAAAACTTTTAGTTTCCTTGAGCCGAGTATGATGTAGCAAGGCTTCCTAACCACTAATTAGGATTTTTGAAATATTCCAAGGTTACTCCTTGCATATATTTCATCAAAATCTTTCGATCGTTGCAATTTTCGGAGGAGGAGTTGGAAGACGATTCAATTGTTCTCAGTCAGTTATAATTATTTCATTCTTCATAAAATTCAGACGGTAGAAAAGTAAAATAAAAAAATATCGGCACACTCGGTGACTTAGTCTATTGTTGACAAGTCAAACAAATATCAGCAGTTTGAATAAAGCTCTGCTTGTTAGTAATAACCTGATATAACTTAAGACAAACTCAATGATTTGGTCATGTCTTTCAGTTGGAGAGTTCTGCTTTTTACCACTTCTGCGAAGTCTTGAAAATCATAATCTTCTTTGAAAAACTTTTCATCATCGTCTTCTTTTTTCAACTCAACCGAAGCCGCAAAATTAGTCAACTTCTCCGTCCCATAAGGTTTCCTGTACATATCCTTCCTTCCAGTTCTATACAAATATTGTTATGGTCATCATCTTATTCACTGAGCAGTCTACCTTTTCTTAATCGGCTGCATGCTCCTTTCAACGTTTTTCTTAATGGATTCCTCACGTTTCTTCTCCTCTTCAATGCGTTTTGAAATCTGTTTATTTTTCCTAATAAATATGGAATTAGTCAATTCTTTCAGGACAGCTTCTTACTTGTTTTCCTTCTCGATCTCCCTCTCCATTCTCTTTATCTCATCCACCTCATCGGAGGAGATTCTCGACCGTTTAAATACGAGATAATAAGTCAACGCTTTCTCTATAACCTTGAATTTTTATCACATTAGATCATTATTATCATTATTCAAGAAAAAGCTTACTCTTAGCAGATTGACCGTGACTTTGACGTCGTCATTTTGATTAACAGAGATATTTTGAATCATCTCAAGATCTCTCGCCAAATCCGGAGCTTCCTGGTACATTTTTTCATCAATCTTATCGGTCTTCAAGCACTTATTATAGATCTCGAAGATTCTATTTCTAATCAGTTTCATGTTGATATTGCCAGTGTCTGAGAGCTGAAGTGCTGCCACATGGTCTTTAGCTCTCAGCATATTCAACTTGTCCTGTCTCATTTGCTCTTTCTATTCAGAAATTCAATCAAGTCTATCGATCTAACTGCTCTGTTAATTACCTTTCGTAATGCCAGTTTATTCTGAATGTTCTCCTGGCCTTCCTTGACCAGTTTCTCAAGTTCCGCCCGCTGAGCCTCGCGTTGCTTCTTTTCTTTCTCGAACTCGTCTTCCAGGGCTTGGACATGCTCTGTAAGGAAATAACTCCTGCTTTGAGCATCGTTTAATAACTGGAAAACTTCCTCCGGGTCTCTAAATTTCTTGAAAATTTTCTCTCGCTCGGCTGCCGCCGCCTTCTCGCCATCCTCATCATCATCAACTTCGTCTTCAACGTTTTGTTCTTCTGGGTTTTCGATTTGTTCTTCATCGTTTTGTTCAGCTTTCTGCTGGGTAATCAGAAAATTATCTCCAGCGTCAGAGGGTCTTGATTGACGAGCCGACTGTTTCGTATTATTACTTTCATTATCATTATTATCATCATCCTTCTTCTAAACACGAACGAGATAGTCAGTCGAACTTGAATTAAAAGAGCAGCCTACCCCAGAGCCTAATTCTTCAAACAAACGTTTGTATTCCTTGAGATTTTCAATCTCTTGCTTCGTCTCAGCGATCTTTTTGTTCCAAAATTCTTCCTCGATTTTCAATCGGTTAATTTCCTCCTGCTTCCTTTGCCGCTCTCTTGCCTCATCCTCTGTTTTCTGTGATTTTGCAAATCATGAGCTCTTTCGGAGACGATATTGAAAATTACTTTCGTAGCCTCTTCAGTTTCTCTCGCAAGCTCGCTAATCCATTTTTTTGCAAACGTATTATCGCTGTTAAAATCCTAGTAATCACAACTCGTAAACCCATGCGAAGAAAATTTATCATTTTACAGCTTCTTGTGCGTTCAGCGACTCCTCTTGATTCATAATGAACTCCGTGAGTCGATTTGTCTCATCCATTTTCATCATTATATTCATCCGCGAAAGAAGAATCTGCCTTTTTTTCTCAACAAACTCACGCACTCCTTCTTTCTTTTTCGTAAAAATAGTCCTTTCCCAGCAAAAAAAACTCAGATTATGAAAGCAATATTTTGTTATACGAAAGTCGCGCTTTTGATGTTTCTGCACCAATGGGAGGTAGTTTAAGCTCAGAATTAGGTCCCTCGAGGATAAATCTCCCACCGAGAACTTTTTTTGGTGCGAGTCCTGCTAAAACCTGCGTCTTTTCATCATTAATGAGCATTAAATTCCTCTCTTTTGCAAGGTTTTCAGCTTAATAGGGCAGGTTAAGAGTATAATCCTGCTAAAACTACCTTGTTCGTCAATTCTGGCTAAAAATCCGTACTGACTTGACCTTTTCCCAGCATAATAGAGCCGATCAACTGAACTTTGAAACGTCCTTTCTTGTGGAGTCTAGTAAAGTTATAAAATACGCTGATGTATGAGTATTGCCTGGCTCTTTTTGAGTTCATCCTCTTTATATCGTGTAAGCTACACAGAATAGTTAATTTTTTCTGACGATTAGGGTAATGATTTACTCCTTTTGCTGTACGATCCCAATTGAAAGGTGTTTCTGTAAATTCCGGCGAATTTATCTCGATGCTATTCCTGAAGTGCTCATATTTCGAGTCTTTCATGATATGAAGGGCTTATTGTTGTATAAATTTTGTTTGACTGTGGTATGATAAAAATTAATAATCGCTTATTGATGTGAAAAGTTTTACTTTCTCTTCGCACTCAGAGAACCTTCTGGCTAATTTCGCCGACTCAGAGAGGAATTTTTTCATTGAACTAATTGTTTTACTAATTGAGGAGCCTTAAGGCTCTCATACTTCGAATTAACCTTTAACCAATATATAATTTAGGCTCTTCTTTGACTTTAAGATAACTTATTCTAAAGGATGCTATCTAAAAGTCTCCGAGCATTGGTTTTTTGATGTGGAATTTTCAATTATCACGATTTGTGCAGATCAACAGAGTTTATGAAAGGATACACGAAATAACAACACATTGTGTGATTGTCGTCTTCAATGTGCATCTAGCGTTGCAATGCACCCACCTACTTCGTCTAGTAGATTTATTCAGCGGTGAGGATATCAGAATCACCAGCGTCGATGATGGACATCACTGAGACTCTGTGGAATTTACCACAAGCGGTACCTACAGGATTACCGTTTAAGAAAGAAGAAAAGGAGGATGGGGATACCGAGATCGACGTTGTTTCCGGAGAACAAGTAGACTTGGATCTTAGCGAGCATGGCGTAGTATTGAATAAGGGACTTTCTCACTGGTGGGCAGTTGTTGGAAACAAAAACGAGCTTAGCCTTGCCATTTCTGATGGTTTTGAGGGTGGATTTGGTTCCAAGGGCAACCTTGCCACTCTTCATGACGAGGGCGAGCTTGGTGTTGATGTTTTCTTGGGTGGCTTTCTTGACCATTTCGTGTTCGGTTTTATTGCAAGGTAACTTAGATCTGAGATAATCTTTATTAGGAAATTCACAGTCCCGATTAATAAATCCAAATATGCACTCAGCTCTGAATTAATATTTCCCTTTAGAAAATATCTAATGATTTCTATGTGACATTGACGTCATTGTCGGCGTAGTTTCGCTGTTGCTTCATTAGAATAGAATGTTGTAACTGAGCAAATATGCTCTGGTTGACTAAGACCGTAATTATTTAGTTAAAAACTCGATGAACTTTCATTCACTTTAACTATGTCACGTCTATTTGATTTTTGAATACAACTCTTTGGCTTTAATTTTTTTTTTTGTTAATGAGTCGGAGTTTCTTATTCAAGGTCTTAGACAATGAAGGATTATTCTGTTTATCTGCAGCTGTTGTCCTTTAACTCATTTGATATAGGTATATAGGATCATTATTATATATGGCTTATATTTCTTTGATACGGGTGAATAATTCGCTATGATTAGTTTTTCTTCATGAATTCATTGTTATCGGCTATTTAATCTCAGCTATAACTCTGTTTTCAGGTTGATGCGATGGCTTTGGGATTGAAACGGGTTTGATATCCCTAAAATTTAAGTTAGCAAACTTCACCTCCATAGAAATATTACCAGATGTCCTTGGCATATTGAATTATCGTTCTATCACTCGAAAACTTGGCGCAGCCTGTTGCTGTGAGGATCGATTGCTTCTGCCACTCGCTTTGGTTCTTGTACAACTTATCAACCTATAATAATAACATAGACAATGAGTTAGCATTGGAAATGAAACGGGTTCTTTGCCTTTTCTTGAGCCTCCACAAACATGGGGAAATCATGACCCAGGAGATAGAAATCGTTGTGATATCTGATGGAATCAATTAAACCTCTCAGCTCGTCTTTGTAACCAAACATTCCTTCATCTATAGCCTGGAACACTCTGAGCAGATCTTTTCCAAAGTACTCTTCAGTCGAGAGACGCTTCATCTATTTCCATAGTTGGGAGTTAAAATAGGTAGAAAATTAAAACGCGAGATACTCTTTCTCTTGCTGGTTCGATGTCATGGACCCTCGCTCCGAAGATAAACATGTTTTCTTCTCCGATTTCCTCAGCGATTTCGACGTTAGCTCCGTCCATTGTTCCGAGCAACAGGCAGCCGTTCAAACAGAACTTCATGTTGCTGGTACCAGAAGCCTCGAATCCAGCAGTTGAGATGTGATGGCTGACCTCTGAAGCAGGAATGAGGATCTCTGCGAGCGAGACGTTGTAGTTAGGCAAGAACACAACTTTCAGCAAATCGCCGATATCTTTATCGTTATTAACGACGTTGGAGATCGCTCCAATCAGTCTAATGACTTTCTTAGCCATGAGATACCCAGGAGCTGCCTTTCCTCCGAACATCACGGTTCTCGGGACCCATTTCTTGCGTTCTTCGAACGGAGTGTCCTTGATCTGGAGATATCGGTGGATCACGTAGAGCGCGTTCATAAATTGTCTCTTGTACTCGTGAATTCTTTTAAACATGACATCGAAGAGGGAATCCTCATTCAATGTCACGTTGCAGTTCTGCTGAACCCATTGAATGAGTCTTCTCTTGTTATTTCTCTTGATTTCCGCCCATTTCTTCTGGAAAGTGGCGTCAGTCGCGAGTTTTTTAAGGCTTCCAATTTTTTCCAAATTGATAAGCCACTCGTCACCTCCCAACGTCTCAGTGTAGAGTTTCGAGAGTTGAGGGTTGCAGCATGCAATCCATCGACGAGGAGTAACTCCATTGGTCTTATTCTGGAACTTCTTTGGGAAGATTTCGTAGAAATCTTTGAATAGATCCTTAATAAGGAGGTCAGAATGCAATGCAGCGACACCGTTCACTGCGTGAGAGCCCAGAATTGACTATCGAGTGATACTTTAGAATTCATTTTCATAGGAGAGAGAAATTACCAGGTTAGCCATTCGGATTCTTTTAGGGTGGCTTTCTTCGACGAGTGACAGTCTGCTGAGCTTAGCTCCATCATCAGGGAACTTCTCTTTCATCTTATTGAGGAAATAGAAGTTGATCAGGTAAATCAACTCCAAATGACGAGGTAAGAGTTCTTGCAGAAGGTCAACAGACCATTTTTCCAAGGCTTCAGGCATGACTGTATGGTTCGTGTAGCCGAAGGTCTTGTACACAATCGCCCAGGCTTTGTCCCTTAAAAAAATTAAATAATTACACACTTGTAAATGAATTTTATCGTTTACCAGCCAAGGTTGTGCTCATCGATAAGGATTCTGAGCAATTCAACGATACCCAGCGCAGGATGAGTGTCATTTAACTGAATTGCGACCTTCGATGGCAAATCGTTCCAGTCTCTTTTCTTCTTGAGGAATCTTCTGAGAATATCTCTGATGGAAGCACTCACAAAAAAGTATTGTTGCTTCAATCGGAGCTCTTTTCCTCCTTGGGTGCTGTCGTTAGGATAGAGCACACTAGAGATATATTCAGCGCGCTGTCTTGCCTCCAGAGCTTTGAAATAATCACCCTGGTTGAAAGAAGAAAAGTCAAATTCATTCGTTGGCGCACTTTGCCAGAGTCTCAAGTTAACAGTGTTGAACGTCCCGTATCCAGGAATTGGGTTATCATTCGCGATGGCGAGGATGGTCTCGCCTCCTTCCCATGTGGATACTTCTCCACCTAACTCGTATTTTTTCGTGACCTTGCCGTAGAAACGGACAGGGTACTTCACATCGCTTCTCTTGAGTTCCCATGGGTTGCCTTTCTCAAGCCAATAATCAGGGATTTCAACTTGGCCGGCATCAATGATAAGTTGCTTGAAAATACCGTAATTATAGCGAATGCCGTATCCCCAGGCAGGGTAGTCCAATGTTGCCAGTGAATCCAAAAAGCAGGCAGCGAGACGGCCAAGACCTCCGTTACCCAGACCAGGGTCAACTTCTTCAGTGTAGAGGTCTTCCAGCGCGTATCCTAAATCTTTCAGCGCGTTTTTATAAGGCTCTTCGATGTCCATGTTGATAAGAGCATTTTGCATAGCTCTTCCGAGGAGAAACTCGAGCGAAAGGTAGTAGATTCTCTTTGGGTCGGCAACAGTGATATGTTGCTGAGTGTCGTTCCAGGACTCGATGAGTCGGTCACGAATGGAATAAGCAGCCGCTTTGTAGCAAGCATTCTTGTTAAAATCGAAACGTGTGACGGCAAGAGTGTATTCAAGGTGATCGACAATGTTTTTTTCAATGGTATCAGGATCAGCGGTCAGGTACTGGTTCATCAGCCCCCAAAGCTTGTCATTTCGCTCTTTCGATCGGAGATCGGCAGTGGAACTGAACTCAGGACGGTATAATTTGTTGCCGCTGGAGAAAGTGTTCCTCTTTTCGGCTGGTCTACGGAAAATATTGAAACCCTAGTAGCATTAGCGATGAATTTTAGGTTAAGTAGGTTAAGAGCAGGTACCTCATCAGTATCGCCTTCCTTGTCTATCATATGTGGCTTGGTGTTTTTGTGTTTTTTAAAATCAGATAAATCTTTTGATTATTATATCAACTTTCTACTGAGAATTATATAAGCTTCCATCTTGGTAAAAACAATGTAAACATAGTTTTTTTTTTGTAATTTCAAAGTAAAGGCAAGAGAGTAGTGAATCTGAGCTTTCTCCGGCTTCACTTGCGAGAAACTCTGCGTCGAATGGGTTAAATTTCGTCCCCATGTCAGAAATATCAGAATTGGTTAAATAACCCGATAATTCATAATTTAATCATTTTGATGAAATAGAATCTTGATTTAAGGCTTTTCGTTAAATAATAAAATTGAGTGTTACATTTCACGTAGAAATTCGGAACAACTTCATTCTTAATCTCAGATTCCGAATAGGACCTTATTTGTGGGATGCCAGTGTCGTTGGACACTATTTACTAACACGCGACTCTTTTTGAATGGAAATTTTGTTATGGGCGACAAAGTGTCATAGAATGAGCTAATAACGCCTCGGAATGAAAATCAAAAGCGCCTGAAACTTAAGACCAGCTTTTTCAAGGCTAAAGAACACCAAATTTGGATTAGAAACCAAAAAGTCGCTGAATTTTTTTTTTTTCAGGAATATAACTCTTCATTTTTTTTTTGGTTCGAATTTTCTAACATAGAAATAAATTAATCTTTGACTAGCATTCAAATAAAATTCATAGGGACTTTTCCAAGTCGATCAAAATGTCTATACCGCTCCTTCAACTGTAACTACTTCTCCTCTTCGCTCCAGCCTTCAATTTTTGATGTTTAGAGGGAAATTCAACAGCGCTATCAGCAAAGCTCGAGAAAATAAACAGCAACTGCAAAAAATCTTCCTTCAAAAAGCCGATGAAAACCAACGCTTGCAGAATTCAAACATTGCTAATGTATTAAATAGTTGGGGAGATACCCTTTCAATTGATGTCGATCATGCAAAGCAATGGTTTCAGAAAGGCAACCCGGAGCTTCCCAGCACAGTGCAATTTCAGTAAAATAATTTCTAATCAGCAATTGAGAAACCTTTTCTTACAGATCGATGGAATTCGAAACGTTTTATGAATTGTTTGAGCAATGGCTACAAAGCGAGGATGTTCAATTAAGAAAGCGATTCGACTTATCGCCTATCCAGAGCATCGTGAATGACAAGCCCTATATGATATATGCAAACAGGCTACAGCCTCAGCGTGAGGAAATCGTTCATAAAAACGTGTTTGAAGAATCGTATGAGAGCAGTTGTATCCCCTCAGATCGTAGCGAACCGGTTCAGGAAAATTGTAATGACTTATATTCACTGTTGAGCCTTGACCGCTGCTATAGTTTATGAAGAAAATAAAAGGAAATTCTCGCAATATTGGCAAGAGCAGAAAGAAACCATCGAGGATGCCTACAACAGCCGAAAATCCCCAGAGACCTCGAAGTTATGGGCGATCGATCTCTTTCCGTTTTTGCAAGAAATCTGCTATACGAAAATGCTTCATATCAAGGAGTTGAAAACCGACAAGCATGATTTTTTCCAGACTGTGAACAGTTACAAAAAGCTTTTGAAGGTGATGGATGAGTTTTGGCAAAGCGAGAAGAATGGTAAATTTGCAATAAGGATTCATTTTCGAAGGTTATTTGAACTGTGTGCTAGAAAAATTTAGTATTAAAACCACAGAGCTCGAGCTGGAAGAAATATTCAAATTGATCGATTTTTGGTTCAAGACGAATCCGCAAGTGTTTGTTGTGTTTGAAAGTGAGGACGATGGAAGCAAGCAAGTGCCAGGTCAGATATTGGGTATGGCTTGAATAATGTAGAATATATAGGTTATGAGAAAAATCACGCAATTCTCGAGTCGTTCTTTAAAGAAAATACAAATCAGATCGAAAAGTTGTTTGCTGCGCAGAGTCAGTTCCAAGAGAAAACGATACCCTTCCACCTCTGTTTCAAATTCCTCAAACAAGCGGCTGTGGAAGGCGGATTTAGTATAACATGCAGTCCGAATCAGAATTCGCAGGAACTGCTCTTTGAAAGCGCGGAAGGCGCTAGTATTTTAGCGAAACTCTCAAAAAAATTTCTTTTAAACGTTCGAGGTCAAGGTAAGCATTTTTCAATGTCAGGATGTCCTGAAAGCGATCATTAGATGTCAGTTTACAGAAACTCGAAGAGATGATGTTTAGTATAAACGATTGCTTCCTGCTCCTTGATTACTGGGCCAAGACCGATAACAATCTAACATATACTTATATTCAGAAGAAATATGCTGAGGATCAGTTGCCGACTTTCAGAGGGGATGCTGGAATGAAAGAAACTTTAATGAATTCATTGGCGCATTATCAGTCATTGCTTTCGAACTCTTCAAATGACAAACAAAAGCGGATTTTAGCGCAGACCGTGAGATTTATACAAACACAGCTGGCTAGTTTCGAAAATACGACCAAGAAAATACAAGAGAAACAATTTAGTCTAGGTCCACCGAGAACGATCATGAAAAGAGAGGAAAGAAGAGCGAAGGCGTTAAATGAAATATATCAGCATTATTGCACAGTTCAGCCTCCCATTGACCCGTCTATGATTTCGCTTGGAGGATTTCTGTCGTTGGTTAAAGATTACGAGCTAGCTAGAGCCGACGAAGATAAAAAAGTATATTTGCTAGATTCTTGGGAAGGTGTTTTGAACCTCTTTATATAGAAAATTACTGAAATATATCGGAAATGCTGCGAGTCAAATAAAGCTATGAATTTCGAAACATTTATGGTAATTTTGAATGTTTACCACCCTCATTACCTTCCGTAGCGAGCGTTACAGAAATTGAGTGATTTGTACTTCATCTTTGATGACAAGTTTACCTCGTCGAACGAGCGTCTTGAAGAGCTTTATAAACATTTTGGAGTTTATAATGGAAAGGTTTACTACTACTGCAATTGACTCGCAATATTCAAAACTAATCAATAATAGTATCGGTTGAAGTTGCTTGTAATGAAACAAAAGAATTTTTCACAGTATGGCATGGATCTGGACCCTCGACCTGCTTTATACCTAAACAATGGTTATATTCGAGGGCAGCTTTCTGATCGAAATCATAAAAATACGTCTGGAATTTTCAAGAAAAGACCAAGCCAAATAGATCCAAATAACAGCAGTAAATAAATCAATTTCATGTGACTCGTCTACTAAATATTATTTTCACTTCCATCAGCACCTTATTATTTGGATCCTGGGCAGCTCTCGTTTGATCGCATGGAGAGTAATTGTTACGAAACAAGTTTATTTATTTGACAACCATACATTTAGTTTTAACAGAACGAAAGCCGTCAACCGAACGAAAGCTATCGACCGAGCGAAAACTCTCGACAGAAAGGAAACCTTCTATAAATCGAACTGAAAAGTAATAAACTAAATAGAATAACCTTAGCTTACAATCTCTCTCTCACTCACAAGATTGCTATTGAAAATCGGTAGGGTCTCTCCATCACCAACGAATTCTAAAGGTTCTGTGACTTCGAGGCTTCGATCAAGAGTGAATGGAATGTAATCGTGAGCAGAAATTACCGAGTCCTAATTTTGCGATTTAGTGAAACGAGTAGAGACAACTACGATCAGTCAACGACGATGTCATACTCAACAAGGAACCCTTCAAATAGGGGTAGTGATATTAAGCTGAAGATATTAGATAGAGCGAAACAAATAGATGATGTGAACAAAAAAAGAGAACAGGAGGTAGTGTCTTTTCATGTTATTCCATTAATTATCAATATTATTAAAAGCTTAATAGCAAAGTTTATCACCACCAAGAGTCAAGGAACCAAAAAGCTCTTTTTAAGTACTCTCATAAATGAATTAGTGATGATGGCAAATGCTCGTTTTACCAATTTAAACTGCTCGTGTAATAACTTTTTTCTTTTTGTTATTTTCAGTCTTTATAAGTTAACTAATGTGCATTGCGATGATAACTGTATTAGTATTAACTGTTCACAAAACTTTGAAACTAAATCAGAAATAGAGCTAGAATTTTGCTCATCACTTGAAAAATCTTTTGTCGTGCTCATATCAACACATTTTGGTTCTCATGAATAATTTAAGTCGGAAACTAACAATATCCTACTATGTGAGTGTCAAAAGACAAGACTTGTATATTTTCGTAATTTCATCATCATACTAAAGATTCTACGACATATTAATAGCTTAATCTATCTTTCAAATTGGTAAAGCATTCACTCAACCTAGTCTTCTTGTTCAGATCGAGAAGCAAAGTCACAAAATGGTGCATTTTTAATCGATTCTTTTTGGAAATCTAAGATTTTCTCATATATGGGTCTATTTCTTGCCAACTCAGAGTCTCAAGGGAATCATCTCCTTCGAAAGCCTTCAGCACTGGCTAATAACATACTTATATCATCCAAACTAATAGACCTCTCAATTCAATAGGAGGTTTGACTTGCTCCTATTAAAATATTCTTTCTCAATTTTATTACGATCCCGTTCATTTTTATTTATTTTCAGTACATCGCAATTTTGCATCTTAGCCATTTATTTGTATAAGAATCAAGATTCGCTTTTAGAAAAAAATTAAAAAATTTTAAAGCTCCAAACCTTGAATCAGAGAGTCCGTATTGAAAATCCATATTCGGCACATAAGTGAGCCGACGGCTTTAACAAAACAAAACTGCAGAGAAATAAGTTAGATGAATGGCTGGTCGTATTCATACTTTGTAAAATGATTAAATGCATGTTCTTTATTTTCGTATCAGCTGCGAGCTCAGATTCAACAACTTAAAGCCTTTGATTCAAAGCATTTTTGATCCATTCTGGCTAGCTACCTATCTTGTTTTACAAAAAGTAATTTGAGGTGGCCTCACGATTTTATTCGTTTCAATAAATTGAGTCTCCGAAATTAAATATTTCTACTTGCTGTAAAATCCTAATTAGGACATGGTTTGTTTATGAGCAAAATGCTACTTACTCTTCATAAAGAGTTAAATCTAGTTCTTCGTTAGACCTCCTTTCGGGAGGAATCTTCGAAGACCGCAGCAAATCTCACATTCTTTTTTCTTTTCAACAATATTGACGATTTGGAGAGTTGTAAAATAAGGTATAAGAAGAGAAAAATAGGTGGATGTTGTCGTGTAGCATCTGCCTTTATCGGAAAAAGGTTATTAGAATTCTACCACGAGCTTCGGTGAATAGATATCCAAGTATCATAATATTCGTGAATTTAAAAATTCGTTCTTAATAGGCTCATCCAAAAATTCTTCTTTCAAGAATTTAATAATCGAATAAAATTGAAAAACCCTGAAAATCCTAAAAAATGGCAACAACTAAAGCTATCTTCTTCTTCGTAAGCTTCTACATCATATTTTCCTCATCATTCATTGGTAACATCACCTCCTCTCTCTGCTGGCCCTAACATTTTCTCATTAAGGCCAAGTCCAGGCTCAAAATCCTGTAATCACATCTCAGAGCACGACTGCTGGATCCCTTGCTGGAGGAACCCCGATCCAAATATCAGGATACAGATTTTCCTCGAACGGTCCACGCGATAACCAAGTGCTCCTTTGCAACTTCGAATTACCTTGCGAAATTGACAGCTACCAAACAAACGACAGGACTGTTACATGCATCTCAAAGCCTTGGCGTCGTCCTCAAACTTGCGATTTGCAAGTGATATCTGATGGAGATAGGATAGCGCAGCCTTCAGGCTCGTTTAATTACCGCATAGCCAACACTCCCGAAATCATCGCGATCATTCCAAACACGGTTATTAGCTACAGTACGCTTAACGTGTATCAAATCCCTCGAGTCTCAATAAAGCAGAGCATCGCAAACATCAAGATCGGTGGGGTAGAGCTTTCGCCCCAACAGTCTAGTAGTGACATTCCTGGGCAAGGAACTCCTATTACCGCTTCAGCCAAGCAGAGCATAAAGTTCGACGTCCCAGGGGATAGGCTTCTTGCAGGTTACTATAATCTGTCCCAATACTCCCTCGAGAATACAGGAAACGCTCTGATTTGGAACTACAATTATTTTGAAGGTCCAGACGGCGGAATCTACAATATAGCTTACGTTCAGCCGATTTCATTCATGTTTCCAGAGATTGGCACGAAATGGGGTAATCTCATCACGATCTTTGGTGAGTTCACGACGGACTGTGGATCCATCAAAGTGACTGTGGGTGGAGTTTCTAACGCGAAAATAGTGAGCTGTCTGTCTTACATGATAGTAGTCCTTCTCCCTCCAGTTGTTGACGTAAACGCCCCTGTTTCCAATCGAGCTCATTCCGGTGTGTTTTTCCGGCTCTATTCCGGTGTGAATTCACTGCAAGAAGCACAAAGCATGACCACTGATTACTTTTTTTACCAGCCAGTGCCTGAAATGATCGATCCTAACCAACGCATAGCGAAATTCTTCAAAGGCTGGTTTATTGCGCCTGCAACTGGTGATTATCGGTTTTTCCTCAGTGGAAGCAATCAAGGCTACTTTTATTTCTCGCCAGTCGCAGATGACCCCTCAGCAAAAGTGTTAGCGGCGTCCTTTGGCTCTGCCACTGGAATAAGAGAGTTTTATGCATTTGATACGCAGAGGAGTCAGAACTTTACTCTTCAAAAAGACCGAATCTATTACTTTGAAGGTTGGACTTATCAGCAGGCTTCCAATGGCTATTTCAGCGTTGGAGTGGAAGTTCCCATTGATGGAGCAGGGAAGCCCTCGACGGTCGCAGAAGTTCAACAAATTTCTATTAGCGCTGAAGTGGACAGAGAACTGATAAATGTGACAGTAACTTGTTCTCAAGAGCAGCAATGGAGGCTGCGGCTGCTTGACAATTCCACAGGGGTTGATAAAGCCGTCTACACAGGGAATGTCAGTTGTAGCGACAGTATCTCAGCGATAAAAAGCAAACTACAGCAAGGGTTCACGGGCGGTAGCATCGACGTCTCTGGCTCCCTTGTCTCTAACAACACCACCACTGTGACTTATGAATATATCATCACTGTGTATTATGTAAGAACAACAACTGGTCCTACATTTGACCCTATCAGTGGAGACCCCACTGGCGAGGTCAACGTGTTGCAAGCGCATTCTCCATTGCTTTCTGGCTCTATTTCCGTGCTTTTCTGGGGAAGCTTGATTCAAATCGGCGTATGCGACTCCGCCGATTCTTTGATGAATAAGTTGCTAACAGTGCCCGGCGTTGTTTATCCCGTCGTTGTAACAATGAGTGGGAGCTGCCAGTATACAGGAGCAACCTGGGTGATCAGATTCCTTGGAACGCAGGGTGATATACCCATTCCAACTTTAGTAACTAACGGGATTTTGGGAGGCGGTGGCATCAATTCTCCCACCGTCAATTTCGTTGAAATCCAAAACGGAACACTCTCAAGACAATTTTGGGTCCCTATTCCAAATTACCTCATCATGGCTGACCCTGATCAACCCCAGCTTTCTATTGAGGTGGATAACATGAGACTCTTGTGTCAGCTCAACTGCAACTATAAGTATCAAGAAGATATGGGGGTACCCATTGATCACATGGTGACTGGTTTCAACTACACACAACCTTATTCAGTTTTCTTAAACATGACATCCCAAAATCCACCAGTGGCATACCCAGAATATGTATTCTTTGCAGGACTGCAGAGTTATTATATTGTATTCTATGATTACGACTCCCCCGCTACTTTGGAAGCTATTTTTGATGACCGAGGAGACGGGTATCCCAATTTCCTAGCTGGAGTTTGGATTCCTTATTTCGCATTTGGTGGCTTTGCTCCTTGGGATACCAGTCTGCCGCCTATTACGATTTATCCTCAGCTGTTTTATATATATCCCAGTTCGGGTGGCATCGGGGGATATACCGAAGTTACCATCGTTGGAGGTAACTTCGGACCGAGCCTTGAAGATCCTCAAGGGACCGAAGTTACGATTGGAGGAGCTCCTTGTTCCATTCAGAGCCTGATGAGCACTCAGATTGTTTGCATCACCGGCCGCCAAGTTTCTGGCAATGATATCGTCATTTCCGTCAACCCGAGCTACGATCTCTCTGACACAGCAGTTTCAAGCACTTTCTCAGGCTTTTTCACTTACGTCGACCATCAATTCACAATTGCTAGCATCAACCCTTCCTCGAGAAATCCAGGTGTTCCTATCCAAATTACAATATCAGGAACTGGATTCGGAACTGATGCGAGTCAACTCTCAGTTTACCTTGATAACTCTACTCATATTCCTGCCTACCCATGTAATATCAACTCTGTTACTGATACGACTATCTTGTGTACTCTATCCGGTGGCCGAGCTACCAGTGAAGGGTATTCAGTAAGAGTCGTCAAAACTGGCGTGGGAGCAGCAGCGGTTAGCAATCCAGCCGATGCCAAATTCTACTTCCAACTGGAAGTAACTTCTATAACTCCTACAATAGGTTCACACAACGGGGGGACACTTTTGACTGTTACTGGAGTTAATTTCATTGCTGATCCACAGAGAATCCAACTTACGATCGGCAATGAGCTTCTCATGTGCCAGATCGTTGGTACTCCGACGACCAGTCAATTCCACTGTATAACCCCTGCAAACACAGCAGGGTATCAAGGAGCGCAGAAGGTAAATGTGCTCTCAAGAATTGTGGATGTTGCTAAATGCAAAGATGCCAATGGTTGCACTTTTACATATTCGGATAGTGAGACTCCCGTCATCACTGATATGTCTCCGCTCTCTGGCCATGCTGGTGATCTAATTACATTAACAGGCCTTTCACTTGATAGCACGACATCAGCTACTTCTTCAGATGCAACAATTACAGTCGATGGCATTGCCGCAGAAGCCGTCTCACAGAATTCGACTCACATCGTCTTTAAAATCCCCTCAGCTGTTGTTGCCGGTTCCAACAAGCAGGTCAGTGTCAACGTATTCAATAAAGGTTTGGCCACATGGAACAACGCTGTTGTACCAGCAATTTCTGTTTTGAAGACAGTTTCAAGTGTAGTACCCGCGACTGTTTCTTTAGCGGGCGGTATACTCAATATTTCGGGAGGCGGTTTCATTGGCACCGAGCAATTGACAGTTACTGGAGGTACTTGTAAAATTCTCAGTATTGTACCAAATCAAATTCAATGCGAGTTGTCTTCGACTTCAAGCGGTGATCACAATCTTACTGTTTCCGGAGTAACTAGTACAACTTTTGTTGTTTCTTCAAGCTCGAGTGTAACAGCAACAGTCACAAGTGTCCTTGTCAATGGTGAGGCGACGAACACCATTACGAATATCAATGGCGGCTTCACACTGACAATTGAAGGAAGCAACCTTGGTCAAGAAGCTCCTATTGTTACTCTGATTTCGCTTTCAAATTCCTCAAAGGTTTACACTTCGACACTGTCTACCGCTCCTGAAGCAAGCGCAACCTCCTTTGATGCTCCTTTTGCTGATGTCCCATACGGCTCTTATAAATTGAGAGTTAATTATCCTTCATATGGTTTCGCATCAATCGCTTCTTCCGTAACTAACAATTTTGCAGTCACTTGGAACGTACAATCGCCGTTGCCTGCTAACATTGCAAGCTCTATAGCAGGAGGAATCGAATTTAGCATCCAAGGGTCAGGATTCCCAACCGCTGAGAACGATCTCCGGAATCTCTCACTGACAGTCTGCGGCTTACCAGCAGAATTACATAGCAGCAGCAACAGCGTACTAGCCTATCGAGCTCCTCCATTCTTAGTGCCCCTTTCAAATAAAGTGTACTCTATCACGTCAGGTTCTACCAAATTGAATGGTACTTTCTTTGCTTCGAGCAACCCAACAAAAATTTCATTGGTATTTGACGGTAACTATTCAACGGCGTATACCCAAACTGGATCGGGAGAGTGCTACTTAGGGGTTGATTTTGGCGCTGGATTAAGAGGCCAGCTGCACTATATCAAGTATTTCCCACAGCAAGGTCAAAATCCTTCGCTCTTAAGTGGAACCGTTCTCGAATCCTGCGATACTAACTGCGAAGATTCAACAAACTGGTCGCTGCTACAACAGAATGGCGAAATGGTTGCAATCCCAGTCAGCGTTAACTCCGGGTATAATACAATTATGTTCGATGACTCAGACACTCTTAACCTCCCATACCACAGACAGTACCGCCTTCGTTCGCCTACTGGATATTGCCGTTACGCCGAGCTTGAATTCTATGGCGTGCTGATGATAGATAAGCCTGTTAACTTGGATCTCACTTTAAACTCATGTGATGGTGTGCTTTCCTACTTGAATCAAGCCACAACACTGCCCTCGTTGATTACATATCAAGCAACAGCGACTCCGATTGTTACCAGCACGACTCCTACTTATGGCACTTCTGCTGGAGGGACAGTAGTCACTATCTCAGGAAGCGGTTTTCCTGCTTCTCCTGTCTCTATCAACGATGTGCAAGTAACTATTGACGGAAACGCATGCACGCTCTCCTCTTTATCATCGATTACTGCATCCTCAATAACTTGCACGACGAGCTACGCTGGATCCAGGGAACTCCGACCTTTTGTGCTGCAAAGCAAAATTCGTGTCTATGTCGCTTCAAGTGGATATGCCGCGGGTGCTGCAGCTGTCTCGTTCATGTATGTCGAATCTTGGTCCGATATTGATACTTGGGGAGGAGACTCAAAACCTCGTTTTGGTGATACTTTAATCATTCCGAAAGGACTAGCCCTCCTAATCGATGAGAGTCCCGAAGAACTGAATGCAGTTATTATCGAGGGAGGTGCGCTTATCTTCGCTGACCAAGATATCGAGTTCAAAGCGCATTATATCACGATCATTGGAGGCTTATTCAGAGCGGGTACTCCAGATGCTCCTTTCACACACAAACTCACTATTACATTGATTGGAGAAAAATCAGATGTTAACCTTCCAGTATTTGGTAACAAGGTGCTTGCGCTCACAGGGTCCGGAGGACTCATCGATTTGAACGGAATTCCAAGGAACCCTGTTTGGACAGAGCTGTGGTCTATCGCGGCCGCAAATACGAGCCAATTGATTCTGAAAGAGCCAGTTGACTGGCAACCTGGAGAAATCATCGTGATCTCTTCCACTTCTCATGACCATCAGGAGTCTGAGAAACTCACAATCAGCATGGTCTCTAATACCACTATCGATGGAGCCATTAGAAGCATCGTAACTATCGTTGGGCTGCTTAAGTACGACCATTATGCCATCGCAGAAACCTATATTGATGGCAATGGAAACCCAGAAACTTTTGAAATGAGAGCCGAAGTCGGTCTGCTAACTCGGAACATTGTCTTCCAAGGAGACGACGCGTCAGATGAGACTGAGTATGGCGCTCAGCTCATGGTTTATTCTGTTTCTTCATCAGCTGGGCTGAGTAGCAGCAATGAAGCTCCTCCTAATGCAAGAATCTCATACGTTGAGATCACTAAAGCAGGGCAAGCCACATTAATTGGTAGATATCCTATCAATTTCCATTCGCTCGGCACAGTCACAAACTCCTTCATCCGTGGTGCTTCTTTTCATGAGACCTACAACCGTGCGACTTCCATCAGTGGAGTAAATTATCTCACGGTGGACAACAATGTTTATTACCGCTGCAAAGGCCATAATGTTTTCCTAGAGGACGGCACTGAAAATTACAACCTGATCTCAAATAACTTGGTGATTTCAACAAGGAGCGCCTTCTCCAACGACATTACCGAGCGCATTCCTGCTTCATTCTTCATCACTAATCCAAACAATCAGTGGGTCAATAATCGCGCTGCTGGCTCAGACGGTTATGGTTTCTGGATTTATCTCACACCAAAGCCAACTGGAGCATCTTTTGGCAATTCAATCTGTCCGGCCGGCGAGATCCTCGGTGAGTTTGATGGAAACCAAGCGCATTCGAACAATCACACTGGTTTATATATCCACCCGATTTTAAACCCTCGTCAGAACCCCTGTGGATCAGCGACCGATTCTGTTGCAAATCCGCCAGTACCTGGAGTTATTCAGAATTATAAAGCCTGGAAAAATAAAGCTTCAGGGATCTTTGCGAATCAGATCGGAGAAATCACATTCGCGAACATGCAAATCGCAGATACGCTTCAATCGGGTATCGAAATAAGCGCTGGTGGTCTCTTTAGATTGCAGAAATTGGTTATCGAGAATGCAACTCTAGTCGGCATGAGCTCCCAATGCTGCGAAAACCAAAACGTTACAAGTGCATACTTCACAAGCCCATTTAGAGGAATTGTGACGCCTCGTGTCGACGGCTTGCTCGTAAGTAACGTCCGATTCCATAACTTCGCAACCCCAGCGACTTTGAGTTCGACGAGTAAAGTTCAATCCGCATTCCAGGATTGTTCCCTGTGCCAATACTCATCCACGACTGATTCAGGAGCTAGAACAGCCTTTACTCGAGGGCTTTGGTTCAACGAAACATCGTTCTTGGGCACGAGAGTGCTCTTTAATGTACCATACCGCGGAATTTTCAGAGACCTTGATGGCACTCTCGTTAAAAAGACCATCCCGACTGTGACAGCAGGATGGGTAACCGCTAGTTTCCCTCATAATAAAGCAGCAGTTGAATGCCAAGAAGACGTGGCCAACTATAACGGGCTCGTTTGTGACAATTCGGTTCAGGTCCGCCGAGTTGTATTGTATTCCGCGAGCTCCTCAATCAATGGAAATAATCTCTACATTTTGAATTGCGGGAAAGGAACAGTGACTAATGAGGCCTGCGATAACCTGAATAACACGCTGTATCCTGCAGCCAATTTCTCGACGGTGCAATATAGATCCCAGGCTAACCCTTCGAATTCTTGGGCGGTGCCTTATGTAACCGGATATACTTACAATCTTCATTGGGGAGCTTCAGGAATTGATTGGCAAGGTCTAACTATCCAAAATGCCAACCTATATGAAACTAATGATCAAACTATAACTCTCAGAATCAATACTACCGCCTACAGAGAAGTCTTTGATGTGAAAACGAGTTCGTTTATGATTCCAAACGTAACTCAGCTTTGGAGCTCATCTAATGTTGCTTACTATGGTGATTGGTATCATAATGCCACAGCAAAATATCTCTACTTTGCCGTAAATGGCAATCAAGTGAAAAATTTAACAACAGACTCTACCACGATAACACAAAACAGGACAAACCTTCCCATAGCCCTCGTGGCTTATGGTTGTCTGCTGAATTGCCCTAAACCGCCCTCAGAGGTCCCAAGAGAGGACATAATCAGAAATTGGAGTCAAATGACCATGGGTCCCGGTAGCGGCAACACCAATGGTAGCGCTGGTGGCGGTAATGGGAGTAGCTCTGGCGGAAACAGCTCAGGTAGCGTTGGAGGAGGGGATCCATTGAATATAGTCATCCCACCCGCCTGGAGAGTTAGAGTAGACGTTTCAAGAATCCCTGCGGAAGGAGAGCTCAACTCTCTTAATATCGAAGGAGAACTGCTATTTGATGATCTTACTCCAGATGAGGTAACAATCTATGTGAACGCTATCTGGGTTCAAGGCAGATTTGCAATTGGAAACGAAACATACACATACCCTTCGAATAAGAAAGTTACCATCATCCACATCGGTAATCGCACCAGCAAAGGTCTACAACTCCAAAATCAACAATACACAACCAATAATGTCATAGCCGTTACAGGATATTTCGGAGTATTTGCTGAGTCAAGTCCAGTTTTCTCAACAAGACTCACTCAAACTGCTCTAGCTCAAAGTAGCACGTTATCAATTTGCATGCCTCCAAACTTCGATTGGAGTGTTGGTGACATTATCAGCATCTCACCGACGTTTAGAAATATTAATGAACATGAAATTTTCGCAATTACCGCGATCGACACAACTCAAAGTACCATCACGATAAACGGAACGTTAAGCTTCGATCATTATGGCAGTCCTTCCATAGCCAATAACGCTGAAGGTTACGGCGCTGGTGATTTCGATAGGAGAGCTGTCGTGACAAAGTTGAACAGAAACATCATGATCACTTCGGTAGGAATCGATGCATGGGGATCTTCGCTGTATGTAACAGAATATACTTATGATTTCATCTTTGAAGGAAACGTGTTCCCAGTCAGAACGAGAGGCGTGTTAAACATCACAGGACTATGGTGCGATTTCTGCGGCCAAGCAGGAACGACGAACGCTGGCGTCCGCATTGAGAACTTGAGCCCTCTTGGAAACATGAGTTATCTGAATAATTCAGTGTTTACTCGTAGCAAGGGCATCTCCGTGTACCTCTCTAACGTCAATAACATCACTCTTAGCCAAAACACTATCGTTGAATCAGTCAAATTTGGATTAGTGATCACCGGAACCTCTAACAGCCGTGTAATTATCCAAGATAATGTCATTGTCGGTACCTCATATCCGACTGAGCCAACTATCTCTGATACGCAACTAACCGGTTGTTTCTACGCAGATGCTTCTGTAGGTTCATCTTCATCGGTTTCAGGGAACTTAGTTGCTGGATGCGCGCTCCATGGATACATCTTGCAAGGAAGTCCATGCCCCTCTTCCAGCGAATGGGCTTATTCTAATAACACCGCCGTAGCTTCTGAATATGGAGTTTACATTAATAGCCCAGCTCGTGATTGCGTATACGCTAGCGGATTAATTACTATCGCGTCGAGTATTGTTGGTGTCTCTACTTACGCCCAAGTAGACACAATTGTCTTTGAGAACTTTACTATAGTCGACAATGCCATCGGTTTTGCCATTCAACAAGGAGAGTACACTGAACTAATAACATCAGCCAACTTCAAGAATATTTTTTTATCCGGCGCCAACCTCCAAGGAGACCAATATGCTGCTGGACTCAACTACGGTGATAAAGGGTGTGCTAACAATACAGGCTTCTATCTCGGGACCTCGACGCTTGATTCAAAGGCGGTCACGCCAATCCTTACACACCTACCGTGGTGGCTAATCGAATCTCCGAGCTCCTTTGGATCTTATCACACTTACGAGCATTTCAGAGTCAAGAATTTCGCGGATGATAGGCAAGACTGCACGCGGAACTACGTATTCAGTAGTCAACTTAACCAATCTGATGGAGCAGCGATTACATTCTTGCAAGATTTCGATATCGATAGTGCTTCCGTTTACCAAAACAACATTGCTCGTTTCCATGGGCTTTCTTCTGAAGAGATAATCCCCAATGAATGCGGAAATGGTCCTTGCAGCGGGCGCAAAAATATCCTTGTTCAGGATGTTGATGGAAGCGTTACCGGCACTCCTTCCGCCATTTTCCCAAGGAACTTTGGAGTGTTTGACGCATTCTGCAGAGAGTACGGATCGATGGGATCGCTTTGCTTGGCGACAAACTGGGCTATTTTGGAGTTTGATAGTCTAGACGCTGATAATTTCACTCGTATCTTCTCACCGATTACCATCACATCAGCGAGTGGATTCAGCAATATCGTGAACAGTTTCAAGGCACATACTCCTGACCAATCCCTTATAAGGTTATCTCGATTCTCTTCACTGATAAGAACCGGAAATCAATACACAATTCAAGCAGTGGGAACACTCCCGAACTCTTTGAGATGGCAGCTGCTCGGCGCCGAATCAGACAGCTGGACGATACAAAGCCTTCAGTACCCAGAGAAGAAATCCCTCATAATCCGCAATGTCATCTCAAATACGCTCGTCCAGCCGGCTGTTTTACTTGGAGATCCTTCAGCTGCGATAGGAAGCGCGACAATTCCTTGTGGTGCTTATACTTTCGATATTTCATCACAAACAATCACGTTTAAGTTGACAGGAAGCTCACAATGTAGAATAACAATAACTGTTTCGAATTCTCTTTACCTTTCAGCCTATTACCAGCTTTCACAGGACCAGTTCTATTCGTTGGGTGGTCCTACGACTGTAACTGATAATATTGTTGCTTTACTCGGTATTTCGGCAACCCAAGTCAGAACCGTAAGCATTAAACCTGCGACAAGCAGTACAGGCAGCAGGCGACTATTAGAAGAAACTAGCGGTATTGTGGTTGAAACTTTAATTGACTCGCAACATTTGAGTAGTACTCTAGCACAGGCTGATTTTGACTCCTGGTACGAGGCTTTGGAAGGTGGGTTTAACGCAGGGAATTTCTCAGTTGGTGGTGTCAATCCAACTTACAAAATAAGCTTTTATTATGCGGATGAGCAGAGTGACCTGCAACTAGCTAGCTCACTAACGGAATTGTACATTATCATCGGTGTTTTGGGTGCCTTGGCTCTCGTAACGGCGTTGGTGATTGCCAAAGTGATGATTATGTCCAAACAAAGGAAGAAACAAGCAGAGAAAAAGCTCAAACTAAAGACCAATCGCTTGGAAATAGACACTAGACGAGAGACCACTGATGTATGCAGTACTGAGCAGGGACTTACTAGTTCACCTCTTCGTTCACCGCTCAGCCTTTTATCACTGAGAGTCTCGTCTTCGTTAAATGGATCACCACTTCTGAAAAGAAAGAGTAATAATTCAGATGAAGATCCTGAAAGCAAGGCAGCCAGTCCGATTAAGCTAACAAAATCTCGCAAAAGTCTTGATAACAGCCTCTCAGCTCCTGGAGAACAAGGTTTGGGTCCCTTGAACATCAAGCTTGAGCCGATATCACTCAAGAGTCTTGACGAGATCCAGGACGATCTCAATGACCCTCCACTGGAGCCAATATCGCTCAAGAGTCTGGGTATGATCTACGATGATAATGAAATGAGAAAACCTGAAGAAGGTAGCAGCACACCCGATCATAAAAGCATTCCTGAAATAGTTGAGCTACCCGATAATGGAGTTCAGACTCTTCAGAGTGTGCAGAATATGGAGCCTTAAATCAAAGAGTTATAAATAACTAAAAAATAAATCACGCAAATTTTTTCAAGTGAATCCGAGGGAGCTCCTCAAAATAATAAAAACTATCTCTCTTTTTTTTTGGAAATCATATATCTTTTATAGAAAATGATATTTTGAATAAGAAACCATTTTTTTAAATGCCTGTTCAGCAACTCAAAGTTGTTGTAGGCCTTTGAAAATTTTTAATATTTGCTTCATATTGGCAAAAGTAAAACTTTAAATATTGAATTTCAAATGGATTTATAAAAAATCAATTAACAAATCGAATTTGCCTTTCCTTTCTCGAAATGGTAATTAATGGCTGTAATAAAAGATATGATTTGAGAAAGCTGAGTATTAGCTGATATTCTCAATCTGTTCATCTGAAATTGAGCTGTAAGAAATAGCCAATAATTAATGCAACACTGAGAATTATAGATACTATTATTGTAGCTGCTCTCATGAGAGACAAGTGTGATGTTTCTTTCCCGCTTTGTAAAGCTTTTATCCGAAAGAAACGTTCAAATGTACATTTTATAACCTTGTAAAAATATCTAATGCTTGGTAAACGCTGGGATTTCAAGGAAAGAAAGTCGCTCTTTGTTGTGGATTTGCTCCATAGGATTATTGTGTTAAAAAGAATTTTACTGTTTCATATCTTAATTTTGTGCTCTTTGTGAAAGCGCGTCAGGATTGCTAGTTTTTATTATTTTTATTAAAATGCTAATCACTAGCAAAGATCCTCCAAAATACATTACACCGAGATTGAAGCTAACTCATGCTGACTTCACACCGCTTTATGAGTCTACTTACTATCGAGTCTATGAGGCAAACTCTCTGACTACGAAAGCTCGTCATATCATTCGAGTGCTCGACACTGAATCAGACTTTTATCTGAAAAATCCTGATACAGCCACAACTTTATTCATTCAAGAACTGCTGTATCTCTGCACAAAGTTTGGAGAGCAAAGCGGACTAGCTATCGGAGATTTTGAGGTGTTTGAAGGTAAAATTGCGGTTGTAATGGAAAAAGATGCATGTTTGATGCTATCTGACGAGCAACCAACGCAAATCAAACAGAAGCAGAGCTTACCAAGAATGATACAGGATGTAATGAGTGATTTGACTTTTCTGCATTCAAATTTGAAGCTGAATGAATTGAAACTACAATTAAAGCAGATTTCGTTCAATGCTATTCGCAACACATTTTATTTAAATGATTGGCCTGGCCTTCTGGATATTAGTGAGGAAAGGGTAGGACCTCTTAAGAGTACTACCCAAGTCCAGCCCAACCTTGACGAGAATTTAAAAAAAGATCTTTATCAATTAGGGTTTATCGCACTAGAACTCTGTGGAATTGGTAGGGAAGAATGGGAAGATTTGCCAAACATAAAGGGCGAACGAGCTTATAACGGCGCTTTAGATGGTATCATGAAGCTCCTGGATGAATTGAAGCATCCTAAAGAGACCCAAACTCTGATTGCTAGCATGCTGCATAAAGATCCAGCAAAAAGAGTCCTCCCAAAACACTTGAAACAAGTGGTTCAAGATGAAGCCAGAGAGGAGATCAAGTCTGACGAAAGCGTGAAAGTCTTTTCGAGAGGAACACCTATCCAAGGCTCAGGTTCTTTTGATGATTTTTTCTTTGATAATTTCAGATAACAGAGACCATTCCGATCCAAATCAAAGCGGCCTGGTGCACTTCAGGGGGTAATAAAATCACAATACTTGAAACCGCCACAAAAAACATTGAAAATGAATTCGATGGTCCAGCGTTACCTGGAAGTAACAGCTCTCAACAATTTCAATAGCAATTTACGTGGCTTCACAGATTCTTATACGTACATCGAGCATGTGCCTGACACAAATTATTTGGTATCAGTTCATAACAATGATCCTAAAGAAGTTGTATTTGAAGTGTTTGATGTTAAAAGCAAGCCAACCAGTGTATACACCTCAAAATTAATCAAAGGACGTATAAATAAAATAGCAACTTAACTGCAGATTAACTCAAACTCATTAGTTATTGGTCGCCAGGGTATCGCTGCGAATAAAAAAAGAAGATTAGCTGCTTTGGCTTCCGTTCAGAATAATTTTGCTTATCATTTGTTCGACTGCAATACTCTGAAAGTTAAGCAGATTCCCTGGAATCCTGTGCATAAAAGTAACCTTGAAATTCTCCCCTTGCAAAAATCACGTGTCTTTAGAAAAAATCGAGTGTTTGGACTTCGATCCTGATGGAGCTAATGTTGTATCGGTTGACATGGGTGGATGTTGCTCAGTCTGCCAAATTGAGACAAATGTGAATGTTTTCAGTCAGCAGCTCGGGTCAAGAGGTGCTGAAAATTCTGGCTTTTGCTTGATACTTTTTCCCTAGACACATGGAATAAATGCAAATGGCAACCAATTTATTCAAGCCCAATAATTGCTGTCTCCTACGATTGTAGCAAATTACAGTTCATTGACATTGAAAAACGCACTATTCTGAGTGAGAGCCCAGCTTCTATCTCTTCAGGTATGATATACTCACTCATTCGCAGAGGGAAAATGTGATATAAAGAGATTTACTGGATTGATTGGCATAGAGAGGGCGATTTACTTGCCTACGCCGCTGGTAAGGAGGTTCAAGTATTCGATGTACGAAATGGAGTGACGGCTAAATCTTTCGATCAATTAGATAAGCGTAATAATTAGAAAGCTGGTGGCTCTAATAATTAACCTTAATAATTAGAAACAAAGTGGGGAGTCCGATTGAGTCCAGATGGAAAATTGCTCTCAACAGCAGCAGACGAGAGCAAATTAATTGAGTTTAGCACTGGGAAAGTTTTGAAAAATCTTCAAAAAAGTAATCCTTTCTCTTTTTGACTCTCGCCAATATTGTTAGGCTCTTGGTCCACATGCTTTATAGGGCTTTAGTACCAGGCCTCAGACCTCACGAAAGTTGAAGACCTGGAGAGGTATTTATCTTGGATATTATAGAGTTGAAAGATGAAAATCACACCAGTGTTATGTTGTTCTCAATATCTGTCTTAGCCTAGAATAGCTTGATAAAATAGAATATACTCTTCTTTTTCGCGCTAAATTACATATTCAAGACTCCTCATTTTCTTTTTCATCAACTTTCCTGACTCATCTGATAATTCTCTCAACTATACAAACATGCAGAGGAACGCTCATTCAATATTCATTGTCATCAACGTAACATAAATTTTCCGCTGACAAATTAAACGTAAAATATAGTGCATACCCTTAGTAAACAAATTATTGCTGTTGTCTGTTGTTGTCGAGCTTTGGTCCCCAGAATCCGAAGTAGTAACCAACATTTGGTTGAGGAGGCGCGTATTGGACCTGTTGTTGCTGTTGTTGCTGTGGCTGTTGAATTCCATCGAAAGACTGAATATTTTGCTGCATAGGTGCATACTGTTGAGTTGGCTGCTGTTGCATAGTAGTAGTTGGTTGCTGTTGCTGCATAGGTGCGTAGTTATATTGCTGCTGATTCGTCGAGAATGTAGGGTATAAAGTTTGTTGTGTTCCCTGAGTGTTCATTGATGTTGGAGCATAGTAATTCGTCGTTGTGGTCGTAGTGGTACCGGTACCCATAGTGTTTGGAATCATTCCACCTTGAGGCTCATACTGCTGAACAGGCGCATACTGGAAGTTCTGTTGCTGTTGCTGCTGCTGTTGAGGCTGGTAATCAGGTAGATTGCTTCCTATCGTTATTCCCTTGCCAATAAATGGAGATGATTGCTGTTGCTGAGTGCCGAATGTATCAAGCTGAGGCTGCATCTGTTTCTGCATCGGTGCGTAGTAATTGGTCATATCAGTGGTCGGTTTTTGCTATGAAAGTGTTAGAAGCAGCAAAGAAAAATTCACTATACCATTTCAGGCTGAGACACAAACACGACCGAAGGATCATTCGGGTCGACGTACGCTGCGAATTTGCTGTCAAGAGTACCGTTCATCAAGTCTTTAACGAAAGCAGGGTCGGCACCTTCTTGCTTTCTCTTTCTGATCTGTCCCAAAATACTAATGAAGTATTTCAAGAATTTCTGGCATCCACCGCTCATGAACCAGAGTTTCACTGTGCAATCGCCAGGAAGCAGTCCAAACAGAGGCTTCACGCGAACTAAAAGCAAAGTCATAAGGAAATGGCATAGTTTAGAGACTTACGGTAGAGATAATTAGCTCCGAAGATCGGCTGCTCGAATTTTTCATTGTAGATGTTGTAAAATGGTATGTCAAATGCTGAAAACGATGGCTCTCTTTTGTCACAGACAAACACCATACGAGCGGTCGTGATGTAAAGCTGGAGAGTGGGAATGCGTTAGCAATTTCTGGATAGAAATGAAATCTTACTCTTCCTTTGCCGGTTTTTTTGCCACTTGCGTTGTCCACTTTGACTTCAATTTCCATGTTTTTACGTTCTAAGACCAGATACTCGCCCTCGACTCTCATGGGCAGACCGAGGTCATTGACTGGAGGATTAAACGCCATTTGATAATGATGTCAGAACTTTTGGACTGTGAATTCGTAGAACTAAAAATTAATTAAATCTAATCGAAAAATGAACGCATTAATACAAGTCAATTCATGATTTAATTTCCAAAACGATATTGAATTAAACTTGTGAAAATAGGAGTTGAAACACGTATAATCAATTTCTTCATCTGGCCAATAACAGAAAATAGCGCCCATTATCAACAAAATACAATTTTATCAAAAAATACAATTGAATGGTTTCCTAATCTACAAGGAGACTTCAACTTTAATTTCCGGTCAGTATATCACTCAGTTAGCATTAGATGCCAGGGTTTTATTATCACCTTCATGGTAAGTAGGTGAGGGTTTGATGCTTTGTGCTAGAAATAGCTTCTTCTATCATAGTTATTTTGAGGTGTATAAATTCATTAAACAATATGAGCAGAATCTAACCATTGAATAATATAACAACAACACTCTTACACGAAAAATATGGTGCAGATGAAAATCAGCAATTTATTTTTCCTCTGTCATCTTGAGAAGGTCCTGTACAGTAATGGTATCCTGCGCTTTAGTACTCATCGGTTCCTCAACAGGTTCATCAGGTCCTTTACAAAATAAATTAGCTTTGCAACAACTCAATCTGGGAAATGTTACTTCGTTCACGGAATTCTTTGCTTGGGTTCATATAGCTCTCCATATTACCACTCTTTTCTTTACTCTCGTAGTGCGAGTAAGCTTTCGCACTATCAATATGGAATTTAAGCTTGCTTTTGAGCCATTCATCTTTCTTATTCGTCACTTCGCCGTTTATTTTCTTCTTGAATTCATTCAGTCTCTCCATAACCTAGTGTAAGAGGGAAATATGATCAGACACAACAGCTTCCAGGAAAATTCTTACATCAGCCTCACGCCGCTGCTGTTTCTTGTTTTCCAAATACTTCATCCGATGAGTTTCCAATGCAGAAAGCAGCTTCTTTTCTTGTCTGATATTCTCCTGCTAGATTTCATTTAAAATCATGAGTTTCGTGGTCTAATAATAATATGTCCCTACCACTGCTTCACTGGCTGTTCCCGTTTTATTTTTCTTAAACTGCAAAAGCTCGACTTTCAGTTTATCATACTCTTCCTTCTGCTTCTCTCTCAATTCCCTAATCACAACATTAGCCTTCATTCACTCAAAGTCCATTACCTCTCTTCTTCGTTGTATTTCTCTGAATCGGTTGAAAAAGAACTGCTTGAAGCCGGGGAACTTGACTCGTCAGAGCTGTCTTTTTTCTCCCACTGAAATTCAATTTTTCCGGTTTTTTTATTCTTCACTGCCTTGAGGCCGAGCAGCTCAGCATTCTCATCGTTTTCTGCGATTTTTAGTTGATTCATTTCGGGATTATTCTTCGACATCAGCTGTATCTTCTTTACTAAACCTTTTCTCATTTCCTCATCAAAACTTTCAGCGGTAGCTCCTCCTTTTTTGTCCTTTCCTCTTTTCTTATGATTTCCATCTTCCTCTGCACTGTCCGAGTCATCTTCATCTGAGAATCTCCTTTTCTTTTTGCCTTGCTCCGCAACTTTATTCATAAACTCCTTCTTTTTCTGCTCTTCCTCGTCTTTTTGCTTTCGCTTTTTCCTGGAAAATATTTCTCAGGCATTCAAACGAAAGAGAAAGGTTACTCTAATTCCTCGAGAGGAATAACAGGTTCCTTTAATAGTTTAGGATCATCAAGGACGTCGTGACTGCTCACAATTTTTCCTTTCTTATTCAGAGAATTAGAGAGAGAGGAATATGCGGGTTTTACGGTATCAGTCTCTTCTTCTTCCTCCTCATCGCCATCAGCAAATGACAGCAGATTCACGTTTCTTTTGCAATGGAGCTTAAGGCAATGCGAAAAAAAATTTAGTTTGTACTTAGTTGGTTTCTTATTCGCACTGGGTTTTGGTGGTTCTTTCTTCTTAGTCTCTTCTACTTTGGCCTCCGCCTTCTTTTTCGTTCTTCTAAGGGCGATATCATCGAATGGATTGACCAGCACCTGAGCGAAAAAACGCTATTATAACCAATAGCAATCCATTATTTACTTTTGCCTCAAGAATTTTTGGAGGGCTGACTGGACGGTCGTTTTTACCCACTTCAAGACTCTGCATCGCCATTAAATTATATTGCGTGTCACCAACGATTTTGCCAAAAATCGTATGCTTTTTGTCCAGCCATTGAGCTTGATCGAAGGTGATGAAGAACTGAGATCCGTTATCATTAGGCTTGCCTGAATTCGCCTATTAATTGATACTCATTCAGCGAAAGCAAATCACAAAATCATCACCATTGCAACAATTCCTCTATGTGAAAATTTCAGTCTTTGATGGAATTCATCTGCGAAGGGTTTCCCGTAAATGGACTCACCACCAGTGCCGGTTCCTGTTGGATCGCCTCCTTGTATCATAAATCCTGGAACCATACGATGGAATATTGTGCCGTCGTAATATCCTTCCAAACATAATTGGATAAAATTTCTGCATGTTCTTGGCGCCTCGCTTGCCCACAGCTCGATATCTAAATCGCCTAAAATCATCAGGTTATACTTTTCTGAAAATCTCAATTGCTGTTTACCCATGGTGGTCTTCAAGACAACTTTTCCAGAAGTTGGTGGCTCTTGCACATAAATATCTGACATTTTTCTTAAATCTTATTTCAAATTTTTCGCTATGATTAATAAAAAATAGAATCTGTGGCACATTAATGGTTTCGAAAGGGGAGTTTCTACTTTTCTGAATTCAATTGATTCTACTCTGAGGGCTAGTTTTTCAATAATCATTGAGAATATAGGAAATTAAAGGTATTTGAAGCATTTTTTAGAAGGAAGGGTGAACCTTCAATTGCTATTAGAAACTGAGGAGAGAAAATCAAAATAAAAAACCAACAAAAAGGGGGCTGATGATCGAATTCTTAGTACTTAACAACATGAGAAAATTTTTCTTAGTGATAGCTTAGTCGAACCACTTTACGTATTTCGTCGTTGATAATATAATTAGCATCGTTTGCTAAAGCACCATTTGAGTAACAAAAATTCTTGCTTAAAGCTACACTGCATGGAGTCACCTACTGCATCATTAGCGTTGAGTATATTCATTCAATAAGTCACAGCTGGAATTTGCAAAACTCCGATCCATTCAAACCTTTAATGTAGTTTGCTTTGGCAGTATATTTAAAACAGGTGTTGCTGCGAGTCAAATCTTTTAATCGTTGCGAGATGAGTCTCCTCGTCGGATACTTCTTCTTTTAAAATGAGCAACCATTTTTTCGAGTCAAACTTCCAGGTGAGCCCAAGCCCTTGAAGATTATTGATATTTTCATTGAGTACAATCATTCGAATTTTTCTAATGATGCTGATTTTGTTTCTCCACCGTATCAAAGCGCAAACAACAATTCCAAGCAATATTGCCAACATTATGCAACAATTATCTTCATCCCGATAAATAACCCAAGCAATGAAGAAGATGATAAAAGCTTGAAGGCCTAAAAAGCAGACGATGTTAAAGTATCTCTGCCAAATGCCAACCTCCTGCAATTTTTTATAAAAAACTTCAAATTCCTTCGGAGATATGCGACAGTTCATTTTCCGAGGGTCGAATTCGGGAAAAGGTCCACGTATACGAAAGGGTAAAGCATATTCTTCTTTCTTATTGCATAAATATGAAGTGTCGCCGCGAAGAAGTGCATCTTCCATGTCTTTCGTACTTTTAATGAATCAATTATCGATAAAAAAGCAAAATTAATTCACATACCATTTACAAAGTGATGAATGACAAACAATAAAATACGAACAAGGATATTAGTTGAATCGTAATGCTCGCATTCTACTCGAAAAAAAGTATTGGCATTAACCTAGAATTAATCACCTAGGATCTAAATTGCGTTGATTTATAATTTTCTCTGTCTGATATTAGATATGTATACATTAATGAATCTGCATCATCGACGTGTTAAGGACTCGAACTGAGAATCATAATAATATTAAATCCTCACTCATTTGTGAACTGAAAATGAATGAGCACCTGAATAAGGATTGCTGCCTGGTAATTACTCAATGAGTGTAATAGATCTTTAATAATTTTATTGATTCTTGATGGTATCTTCTTCTAAATCTGTTAAAAAAGAGCTTTTTGCATTATTTTCAGCTACTCTCGCTTCTAGCTGCTGTTGGATACAACTTCTGCTGAATGCTTTGAAATTTGGATGTGCTGGCTTCTCTATTTTGACTCCTTACAGGCCGCTATTTCTCGCTCTGACATGTATTTCTGCAATACTAACCGTGAGAAGAAAGTCCTGGATCCGATCAGCTATATTTCTTGCGGTTGTTTTTGGAATCGCTTTGATGGACCAAGTGATCTCTCTGCCAAGCAGCAGAGAAATTCAGATGAATGAAACAGGATTAGTTTGCAAACAATTTACAGTCACCAATGTCTTTTGCGCTGGATGCTTCAGCGTGGCTTCTGAATTAGCATCAAAATACGCTCAAGAAAAGATGATTGAGAGGCGCTGGAATGAAAACACACATGAGGCAATATTTCGTATTGGAATGGAAGATAGAACATCATATCAAGAGTTTAAAGAGATTTTCGAGGAGATGAGCAGGAAAAAAGGGAAGACTGATTTCAAGGTTACTAAATTAGAGGAATGCAATTGATATTTGTTGTAGTTGTTTGTAGAATTGGATTATGCTAGACCAAAATGTTCCCTAAAAGTATGCTACTTTAAAGATAACTTAAAAAGACGCAGGCTAAGAAATGCAGAATGGGTCCTTTTCGTAAACACCTTTGCCAAAGCAATTTCAACCTTTCCAGAAACTTGTCTGAAGTTTACAAATATCAACTCGACAAAGAAATGTATGTATCAAGCAATTCAGCAAAAGAAATAATCCTGGATGGCTCGAATAATTGTAGTGAATACAAGTTATCATTGTATCCTCTCTTTGTGAGCAATTAACTCTATGTAATATTAGATGGGTTGACTGTAAGTTGTGTTTTACAGCTCTAAATTGGAAAAGGATTTTCCAAATATTTGAATGAAAAATCTCAAAATCGAAAGGAGACACAGCCAATTCTGTTTCGACACACTCCGTGATCTTCGATATATTGGTCCAATTAAATACTTCGCGTGAATTGATTTATTGAGAGCTGCTCTGCCCAACAAAAATGAGGGCTCATTTTCGGTCAGTTGTACCATTGAGTAAATAATTTTAGGATATTATTTGATTAAACTCGACAGACAAGATAAGAAATGCAAAGAAAGGTCTTCAGCTTCCTCGTTCTGGCTTTCGTTCTCTGCCATTTGCAGATGTCTTCTGCCACCATCCAATCCGACCTCTGCGATGCCTGGGTTGGAGTTGCTAACAACCTCTTAGCAAATCCTCAAAAAGCTTACACATTCTCCTCTGAGATCCACATTCTTTGCAAACACCTCGACAATTGGTACAGAAATAGCATCATCAGAGTTGCTGAAAACAACAAGCTCACCAACATCTACGTAAATCCAATTGCCGACAACATCAAGTACGAAATCAGAGAGTTTATTCGACAAGCTGAAAACTCACTCTCTAACCACGGCGATAAATTTGTCTTTTACCAATTTATGACTAACTACTACCACAAATATTTACATTGCCAAACCCTAGCTAACAGCAATGAGTTTGTCGATTGCCTCAAAACTGGAATTGAAGTGATGAACTATAGAGCATTAATCCAAATGACAAGACCAGACAACAACTACGGAACCCTGTATAGAGACTTCGTTTGGCTTTATAAGCATAGTCCTAATAAAAAATGCGATAAGATGCCTTAGATCGTATTTTCTTAAGCAGATTTGATGAATTGCGAGTAACAATCCGTTCATAAATGAAAGTTATCCCTTTGTTTCGTGGTGAATATCCATTACATTCGTTTATATTAGGGATTGAGAGAAATTACAGTTAAATAACTTAAACGTTCTACTAGCAGAACTTTAGTTTTTAAATACCTCTGGGAGAAAAATGTCATTCGGTTTTCAGCATTTTTTGAAGTTTCACGTATGGAAGTCACCAGAAATTATGGTTTAGAGAGAATATGGTTGCAAGTTTAAGAGATTTTTTTTCCCCTTCTCTCTCACATATGTTCGATGAGTCTTTGGACTCATGTGTTAAATTTTATCAAGTACAGATAGATGCCACTGAAAACCAATCATATCTCAACAACAGACAACAATCCCACCCAATTGAAGTAACCCAAGTTGATATTGCTAGTAATATCTCACCTTCATGAGTATGCGAGCTTATAATATTTCAGATATTTTCATATTTTTTCTAAATGTACAATGTTAGTTAATATTTTGAGTTGACGAAATCGTTCAAAATGAGAGATTAAGGGATCTGGCTCGAATATTTGAAAATTATACTTTGTTTGTTTTTGATCACTTAAAATACTTTATAATAATGAAAATAAGCTGAATGTCATTTTGAAAGAAGAGATAAATGTGTTGGACTACTAAATTAATAATATTTGGTCAATGATCTTTGATCGAGTCCTCCCATTTACAATCATCTGTATGAAAGATACTTTCTCTATTGCTCAATGAAACAAACTGAATGGGTGACCTCTATGTTTATAATTGAATTCTATTAGATAATTTTCTTGCTATCACAGATTACCTCGATCAGCAGTAGTGCCTGTATAGAATGGCTCTCTCAACTGAAAATGGGTCACTTTTGCTCTTTTGTCATCAGAGCAAGTCGCAAAGAAAGTACCATCTGCACTCCATCGAACACACCTAATTCGATCTAACATGTTTATGTCAATGAAATTAGCATGGAAACGAAATCAATTAATATCCAGACCGCCATGAACTTTTTCAGTTGCTATCTTCGGATCAAAAGCTCTGATGTCAAAAATGTCAACAGATCCTGTTGAATCAGCTGATGCCAGCAGATTTCTTGGCCCACTCCAATCAATCCACTGACTAAACTTGCCTATCTCATTCATTACGGTTGAATAATCAAATTTATATGCCTGCTTCCAATTCTAGAGGAGCTTTCCAGAGAGATGATTGCTTCTCAGCATCAATAATATCGATATAGGTTCCTCCATACTCTACGGCAATCCAGGGATTGCTCGAAATTGGATTCCAACGACACCTATTCCTCGGCGCCTCTATTTCTAGTTTACAACATGTTCTTCAATTTAAACATTCGATTTGTCATTGGAACCTTCGCCCATTTGAAGCGAAAACTGTAGTTCATCATTATCAATCCGAGTGACAACAAGCATTCCAGTGAAATCGATGGTTGCCATACAATTGCCTTCGGCATCAAAGCCAAAACTAGTGATATATTCTACAATAGTAACCATTGAATGCTAAATATAATAATAAACTTTACCATTGTGAGAATCTTGCCACTTCGCTCTCTTGACAATTTTGCAATTTGTCGGATCAGACCACGAAAGTAAATGATATTCATCGATATATTCAACAGGAAGAAAGGCCGCAAAGGATCTTCTGGAATTAAGAGCAATTTCCCCTTCTCCAATAGCTCTACCTTAAATTGTTAAGCGTCAAATGAAATGAGAAGCTTTCGGTTCTTCATTTACTGAATTGACGAGGCGCAAAATTGTAAACTACTTTTTGTTCTGCAGTATCAATTACTTGCAAACTACCAATTCGCTGGGTAGGGTGTTGATGCAGCGAGATGATAAGGTCTGTGCCAGGAATATGCTCTAAATATGTGTTCGACCCCTGAGTGATAAAAGCTGTGTTATTTGCAGAAATGGGAATTATGTTAGCTACGCTAGTAGACAACAGCTGAGGTCCTTTGAACTGAGTAACACTAGAACGCCTCAATTGAAAATCGCAAACATGTATTAAGTTAGTTCTCATTGAGCACCATGCGACCTTTGGAGTAGCTGTTATAGTAAAGTTTATTAACTCTTTTGTTTCGTTAATATGAATCCACGAGCTATGAACAAGAAATCACCAAAAAAAGTTACTTTCTTTATCCTGAGGGTACAAAGTCTTGATTTCTTTTGTATCTTTTGAAGGAAGCATGAGAACTTGTTTATTCGTTTATTTTAGATTAAGATTATTTATGATGTGATATCAGAAATTGTGAAGTTTTGAATTTTCAGACAAAAATTGATTACTTGGCATCATATATCTCAAATTGGATATGCTAAAGTCGGCCCTATTTTATGGGTTATTCACAGTATCTACGATGAGTTTCATGGAAGAACAGATAGCTCCCCTCTTTTTTTTGTAATGATCAATTAATTGAGCACAAAGCCTATCGTTTGTTTTTTTTTTTACATTTAAATGCGTATACAGCAAAGACCACCCAAACATTTGCACTATTAGTCCTTCATTAGCTAGATATTACATTTCCTTTTTGTCTTGTATGAGTAAATTCTTCTTTTCCTTTTGATCAGATATTTAAATTTCCTTGTATTTTGAAGGATACCAAAAACGAAATGAATAAAATTTCGAAAACACTACTATTGCTCTTTGCCTTCACCATCATCGCACACGGTGATGTGCAAGAGTGCTATTCAGAGCTTCAGGATATCTATCAGCATCCTCAGAAACACATTCATCAGTTCCTTGCTTCAGGGAAAGGGTTCAGCGAATTCGGCGATGCTCATCTCTGTCATATGCTACCAGAAACCCGATATATCCTCGCCAATCTTCGATTTAAAAACAGCCTCTTCCTCAATGGCTTCCTTGGTATATGTGGTCCGAAGCATTGCTCACCAGATGACTTCGCTCAGCTCTCTGTCGTAGGAAAGGAGTTTATCGCGAATATCACTAATCAATCTCTGGACGTATTTGAGCTCACATTCTATGATCCGGACATCGAGAACGCAAAGCTCAAGGACTTCAGCGTCGGTACCTGGATAATGATATTCGTTCTTGTCACATTATTTATTCTCGGCGTGGCTGGATCATGCATAGACGCTGCTGAATCTAAATCGGAAAAAGCAAGCCAGAACATCGAACTGAGCAACCACGTTGCTGCTATTGGAAACGATGATCAGGGTTTTCCCAAGCAGGACGCACTTCATCAGCCTCAGGACAACCCTCATAATCCTTTGATACTTAGAGTGGACACAACCCCGAAATGGAAAGCAATACTGAAATGTTTCTCCTTCACCTCGAGCCTTTCAAAGATTCTGAGCTTTGAGAGGAGAGAGACCCGGACAAACGTCTTCAACGGCATCAGAGTCCTCAGTTTGACGCTAATCATCTTTGGTCATACCACCTATTACCATGCCAGAGCTCCAATCGTTAACGTCTATGAGCTCTTGACTTGGTCGCAGGGTTTCTGGTATCAGCTCATGGTCGCATCACCTTTCCTCGTGGATAACTTCCTTCTTATTGGAGGCTTTCTTTCCATTTTTGGACGATCTGACGAGGCGAAGAAAGCCGGGAGAGTAAGTGTTTTCGGTAGCTACTTGCACAGAATCTTCAGAATCATGCCACTTTATTTGATGATGCTTTTCTACTTTTGGAAAGTCCAACCCATCTTCTCCGACGGTGTTGCTGGCTTTTTCTACAAGAAAGTGATGGACATGGAATGCAACGACACTTGGTGGACAAACGTCTTGTTTATAAACAATAAACTGCCTCATGGCAATGTGGCATCTTGTATGGGTTACACATGGTACCTGGCCGTTGATATGCAACTGTTCTTAGTTACTCCAATCCTTTTCAATATCTACCTCAAAAAGAAATTGTATGGATGGCTTGCTGCGGGCGGACTCACACTAGCTTCAACCGCCTATGCATATTACATAACTTATGTCCAAGAACTGACGCCGATTATAATAGAGCAATTTTTCCAAACGGCTCGTTACTATGAATACTATTACGTCCAGCCTGTTCCTCGATTTGCACCATACGGCATTGGGATATTGATGGCTTTTATGTACATGGAGTATTTGGACGGAAATACCACGGCATTCACGAGGTTCTTTGTTGAAAAATATAAAAAGAGGTGGTTCAGATACCTCTCATATGTGACAGCTGTAATGATTACGTTAATTTTGATCTTTGTTCAATATCCTCTCAACCATGCGCTTTTTATGGTGCCACAAGGGTTTAAATCAGCCTACTTAGCGTTTGGTAGACTGGGATGGGGAATTATGTTGGCGCTGTTGTTGCTACCAGTGTTATTCGGACACGGTGAAAGTTTGTACAGATTCTGTTCCGCTAAAATTTGGACGCCTTTTACCAGACTGTCATTCGCCGCGTTCCTACTTCACCCAGCGATCATGCTATGGTTCTACTGGAATTCGAATCAGGGCGCGTTTGTTCAATTGCTAAAGAATACTGAGGAGTTCTTCGGATTTTGGTTCTTGAGCATGGTGACGGCTTGCATTATGAGCATCATGTCGGAGAGTCCTGGCATGAATCTTGAGAAACTTTTGACTGGGAGAGGCAAAAAAGAGGAGGCTCTTGTCTCAAAAGCGTGAAGTCACTAGCTACGAACAGACTATTCTGATTGAAGCACATTTATCAAAAGGCTTTCACTGTATATAAGGGTCGGCTTAGTTTTTTATTAAATATATGAGAAATGTTCGAGAGTTATAGTAAATATTAAAGGAGGATGAGGAGAAAAAATATTGCATCATCTATAAAATAGCATAATATAGTTTGTATCAAATCATAAATATCAGAGTTATCTTGACGAAGTTAAATAATCAAATGCTATTACGTGCGTGCTTCTCCTGTAAGGAGGAAAGCATGTATGAGAATTATAAAGCCGTCTCGCCTCGCAGCAAAATATGATTCAATTTAATAAAGGAAAGCTGATTCCATGAGAATTTTATTTTTTCTTGAAAGGGATATATAGGCAATTGAAACTCTTCTCATAGTTATAAAAGTAAAAAATCAGACTCCAACCAAAGACAAGTAAAGACAGAGTAACCACATGTAAGAAGATATTTATCTATATCCACTATTACACACTGAGTACACAAAGAGAATTTTATTTACAAGAATCGTCTTGATAATAGACTAGAAATTTAAAGCAATATTATTTATTTATTCATTATTTATGCGATTCTTTCACAGCATAGAGCCTTTTTGGCAAAAACGGCTCCAAGTTTCTTTTCAAGTCCTTCTTCATTGAAGAGACTATAGTTCGTTCGAATCTCCTTCTTGCACATCTTGCTATATGGTCCTTTCGCCTCGATCAACTCTTGATGCGATCCTTTCTCGACAATCTGCCCGTCTTTGACAGAGAGAATCAGATCACAATTTCTGACAGCAGCCAGTTTATTGCTGATTATCACAACAGTGCAAGTCTTTTCTTCAATGAGCTTATTAATAGTCATTTGGATCTGATACTCGCTCTTTGGGTCAAGCATCGCAGTTGCATCATCAAAGATCAAGATTTTAGGCTTGCGTAGCAAAGCTCTAGCAATGAGGATCTTTTGGCGTTGACCTGAAGATAACTTCATGCCTCTTTCTCCAATCCTTGTTTCGAGACCAGAGCGGAAGCTTTTGACGATATCTTTGGCATTTGCCATCTCGATGCATTTCATGAGATCTTCATGCGTGTAATTCTTGACTCCAAAAGCAATATTCTCTTCAAGCGTGCCAGAAAAGATGACTGATTCGGCGCTCACATACCCGATTTGCTCATGTAAGTGCTTCAGATGCAAGTCCTTGATGTCAACTCCATCAACCTTGACTGCTCCTTTGACGGGATCGAAAGTTCTTGCTATTAACTTCAAAAACGACGATTTTCCACTGCCACTAGGCCCGACAATCCCCAAGCTTCCTTTCGCTTGGATTTCAAAACTTGCTCCCTTGATCACAGGAACATCAGGACGAGTAGGATAAGCAAAAGTGACTTCTTCAAAGGAGAGACGCCCTTCCAGGTTATCGAGGACCTTTCCCGTGCTCCATTGGATTTTGGGTTTATGGTCCATGAACTCGAAGAATCGCTGGCAAGAGATACCGGCCTTAGAAATGCTATTTACATGGCCGGAGAAGATCTTCGTGATGTTAGCGAAAGCGGTGCAGTTCATCACGAAGGTAGAAAACTTGCCAGGAGTAATCTCGTTGTTCAAGAGGAGTCTCGCTCCATAGATGAGAATTATAACTTCTCCTATCCTCTGGATAAGGTTGTTCAAGACACCAAGTGAAGCGTCCAGGAATGATCGAACGGTCTCGAGCTCCACCGATTGTTGAAGAATACTGTCGAATTTTTTTATGAATTCTGGTTCCTGTGAATAGCTTTTCACGAGGCCGAAGTTGCTGGCCGTTTGAGTAAACAGCTCTGAGCACAGCTTCCCGTTCTTGTCGATTTGGAAGGTCGTTTTCTTGATATACTTCGAGTACTTTTTGATCACGATGGAAAACAATGGCAATGTGATCAATAAGCACATGGTCATCCAGAAGGAAATTTCAAAGAGTTGCACGAGGCGTGTGAGGTTCGTGTAAACTTCTTTGAAAATCTCGACGAAGGTGATGAAAGTCGCCTGCTTGCTCACGATCTGAATGTCTTTGTCAAGTGTCGATAAAAGCTTGGTGATTCCCTTTCCTTCCATGTATTCAGTGTCCTTATTGATAAAGGACTCATAAGCCAATCGTTTTAGCTTCAAGTGGATTCTTTCTCTTAAGAAGTTTTGACTCATGGAGCTAAGGAAGTGAAATACGGTGGAAAGAGCGACGTATTTAAGAAAATCGGTGATCAGAGCGCTGATAGTCTCTGCGGCATTAGGAGTGATAACAGCATCGACGATTTTTCCGGCGAACATAGGAGTCTTAACTCTATATATTGCCGTCAAGAACGAAAATACAATATATAGAACTAAAAGTAAGCAATACTTCCCAGATAACCAAACCAAGCGATAGAAAGTCGATGCCTTGAACATGAACTCAAGATCTAAGTCAGACTTGGTTTGCTTTTTAGATTTGCTCGCTCCAGGAGTCACTCCATTCTTTGACTTAGCACGAATTGACCTTTCGAATTTGCGAGTGTATGGATGAGCATAGGCAGCAATACCTAAAGCAGAGCAGCAGTCTGAGGTTGTGTTTGTGGATTTCTTTGGAAAAGCACAAATGTTGGAAGAAAGTATTGCCATTTAGGTTCAAATTAAAAAGAGTATTTCAGTAAATTATAGTTGCGCACTGAAATTATTGCCTATAAATGCCAATTCGATCAGAATTTATCAGATTTTTTTTTTGAATAGCGTATTCTAAACACTTAAACGGAATTTTAATAGCATGTCTAGACCTCTTGAAAGGGCATCAAAACAATGAGAGAGTGAAAAATTGAGACAGGCTTAAGACCAGCATGTTCAGAAGGCTTGCTTGCTGAGGTAAACTAGGGAAGAGCTAATTCTTTTTTTATAATAGTATATTCTATTTGGAAACAGGTACTGGTGCAGGCATCTTAAACTGCACGGCTGGCTGCATTCTCACTCTTCTAACATAATGACTTAGAAATATGGAGCAAACTCACTTTGCTGTGCTCAGTTAGTGAGTTTAACTTAATATCAAAATTTATTATCTTAATTGAGTTAACAAATATATCGCTAACGCTTTTGAATGCCAGCTCTTAATTTACTACACATTGATCATGACCTTAAACTGAGGAGAACGAATTTTGCCTTGAATACGATGCTTAAAAAACCTGCAAATATGAATCGTATATCGGCCTTACAGCCAATTCCTAAGACATTTTAATACACACTTTGAGAAAATAATAAATGTAACTCGAGTAAACGCTAATTTTTAATATCTTTAAGAAAATTGCTTGCAAGAAGAGGAGTTCGACATCGGATCCCTCCTTTGAAATAGTACTATTTCCTTTAGATTCTCTTCTTGATGCTGCAAAGCTTCATCTTCAACTCATTGTAAATTTTAGCGTCATATCTGTTTGACTTTTTGAAGACCTTGAAATAGCACTTCTTGCAGTAGCCTCGAGCAAAATGAACATCGTGCTCGCAGTGGGTTGGCTTCTTGGTTCTTCCGTATTTTTCATAGCATTGCTTGCAAAGTCCCTTAGCATGGTGCTTTCTCCATGGATGTGGGCAGACAAGCTGTCTCTTGTTATGTGGGAAGATGTCGAACAATGGTCGGCAGCAGGTTCCTTGAGTTGGATGTTCAATCTCACAGGAATTTCTTGACTCGCTGTCGGATTTCCTGGTTTGTTCCTCTTCCATGTGCTCAACCTTGACTTGAGCCTTTTGGACAGGTTCTTCCTCGCATTTAACTTGAATATCAGCGGGTTTCTGAGTGTTTTTTTGAATAAGTTGATTGAATTCTTCGAGTTGAGCGTTCATTCTCGCGATTGATGGAATCGCGGACATTGGCTCGATGATAAACTTGGATTTGGTCTTGAGTTCCTCTTGTAAGAGGGAAAGCGAGATCATTTGCTTGAGGTAGTTTTGCATGCCAGTCATAGCAGCAACATCCATCTTTTTCTTTTCAACTTCAAGTTGAGTGTTAAGTAAGAAGCTCATTTGGCTGATTTGCATTTGAGAGATGTTAAGGGTTAGGAGGAGTTTTCGGTTTTGTTTGAGAAATGTTTTTTATGATTATATAAAAACGTCTGTCTCTTATATATCCGAGGAGGTTCTAATAAAAACACCTTGCGTCACCTGATTGAACTTCAGTAAAAACCGCCTGTTAAAAAGAAAACGCCTACTTAACAATCGAAATTTTTTGCAATGTAAATTTGCTCAAGAAATCGATTAGATCACACTCAAAACGGTTCCGTTATAATTTTGAGATCCGGCTAATTTAAATATAACGGAGTATCTCAAAATATCTCAAGGCTCTAAATATATTTTAACATCTCAAAAAACGCCTAATTTCTTTAGAAGTGAGCATAATTCTATCATGACGTCCAAGATTCAAAAAAGAAAAAAGGCAAGTATCTTGCCGCTGAGGTGCAAAAGCCTGTTAAACGTTAGTTTCTTCTCTCTGTAAGCACATAACCATAAAATTTTGAATCAAATTTTGAACCAATACTTCACAATTTAATGAAATGATTCATTGATCCTCAGCGTAATATTAGTATTAGCTCAGCCTTTGACAAGTACGAAGGTTAGAAGAACAAAAGAGCAATATTTGAAATGAAAAAGTGGCGTTTATGGATTGGACTTTGAATATATTAAGAGCAAATTGTGAAGTACGAGCATAATTTTTAATGGAAATGTGTCTGACTTATGGCGACGTGGAAGATTATGAGGTTTCGTTTGGAATTATGCGAACAAAACAAAACAGGAAAGGGCATTCACTTATACTCATGCGTCATTCAGAAATAGATCGTTCAATCTTAAGAAACGGACTCTTACCGGCTTAAATTTATTGTGTATACGTTAGTTAGCCGGAGCTGTTTTAGCGGGAGGATCTTTTTATAGATTAATATCTCGTTTCGTGAAGCAGTGCTCGTGGCAGTTGAATGCTGATGAAGCAACAAAGATCGAAAACTTCAATATTCACTATTTTGAGAAGGTGCTGCACAAATATAAGAACAATAATCAATAGTTAAAAGAAAAAGATGATGAGAAAACAAAGTAAGTAGCTTCGATATGAGTCGGAGTCAAACTCTGAAGCAAAATTGTAAAGAAAGTGATTAACAAGAAGATTTTTCTACTCTGATTAATCTAACCAGATTGTTAATCAATATTAGATGATTGATTGATAGCTTACAACTTTCGTGTAGACGATGTCTAAGGGTAGTGATTGTGAGAGTAGAATCAAAATCAAATCATATTGAACTGATGCAACTTATAGCTTTGTCCAAGGACCGAACAAATTGCACACGAGGAAATTAATTAAAAGTATCATTTAGTTCTCAAGGAATTTGACCTGTGCTGTGAGGTCCTTTTTAATGACCAAAACCGCAAACGAAAGTGCAAGTTGCCCCTTCTTCTCAATGAATATCGAAGATTTAGGCAATGACCAAGGGAAATTTGCTCATTAAACTTGCAAGGCAGGCAGAAAGTTGAATGATTAGAACAAGGGAGAATATGTAAATCCAATGAAAAATGACCGAGGCGATTTGCCTTATTCAGATTCAAAAGGGCGTTAGTGATGTTGAACGAAGCATTGCTGGAGTTTTTCAATGCTAATTTTTTCAAAAATCATTTCCAGATTCTAATGATAAAAAATTTTGGCGGAAAAAAATTTCAAATTTTTCTTTGGGAGAGTAGTTGAAGATACCACTCTCTCGTCTCCTAACCAGCTGAAGACAATAGAATTAATTGCTACAGTGTGATCATTAAGCTGAAATCTGCTTTATCTCCAGGCTTCTTACAAGTCTGAATGTGGATCCCATCATTAGTTATAAATATAAAAGTTTTACTGAAATAGTACTGAAAATCAGCCCGTCTGGGAGCAATATATCTGTCCATGAAGATGCTTTCTACAATTGGAGTGATTCCCCCTTGAATGTATCATGATTCACTGAGTTTGGTGTTCCAGCTGAAATAGATTAATTGGACAAATGCGACATGATTTCTTCCTCTGTCATTAAACCTCTGATATTGATGATGTCTTGAAATTTACTCGATTGACATTAATCGTCTGTGATGTAAAGAAACCTTAGCTGTAGTTGAAGTTCTGGCGAATCTTAAGATTAGATGGTGAAATTTTAAATAATGTCCAAAATTTATTTGGAAAGGAACAGATTGCAATGTTCAATTGCAACTATCACAGAATAAGACCCATATGCCTCAAGGTTTTGAAAAATGAGACACTCAGAATTAAATCATCAACGAAGCAACCACAAGATAAGATTGTACAAATTCTGATAGATAACGAGAAGATTTAGGGTGAAAAGACCTCTAACCTCAAATGAATCGTTTGTCACGGAGAATCATAGACTGACTGCATCGAAATTTATTTCCTATAAAAAGGCATAATACTCATAAAAATCATCTTGATGATTGAAGAAATGTGTATCGATAAACCGGTCATAAAGCACATTTCAAATGAATACTTCATCGTCAGTCTCCCTAATCTTCACAAAAATGCTTTGAAACAGCCTAACATAAATTTTCAAGACGAAATTATGATGATTAAGAGATATGATAACGAAATTAGCCTCTCACGAAAGCTATTTCTGTCTTTTAGAGCACAAAGATATCATGTTGGAACATACATGAATTCTTTGCTAGCTTAATTTCAGAGTCTTTCTCGGTTTCAGAAGGGTCAGGAGGTTGCCAAATATTTAAATTTAAATTGCTGTTTGAGAACAGACATCAATTCGGACTTTTAAACACTCAGAAATAGAGGCCAATATAACAAATAAACCGACATCTTTCAAGTAAGGCAGCAGATTCCTGCCTCCTCGGCAGCATTAAATTCAATTCTGTTCAGGATATTCATTATCTTACGACTTCTCATTGTTAATTCACTTGTGAATAGATACATATACATCATTTATTTTATAGCATTAGCTTGTTTGCAAATTTTGAATGAATTGCTAGCAACTGGACCTCCGCAGCTACGATATATCATCAAGACTACAATGTTTCCGGAAAATCCTCTTTTCAGAGGCGAATTATTTCACAATATTCAGATTGAATCAAGTTAATCTGCCTGCCATCTCTTTCTCATTTCCCTAGACAAACTATCTTCGTGTTCACCTTCTTTGGTGATCAGAATATACAAGGTCCACTATGAACTGGAGGATTTTGTCCATTCCTTTTCATTTAAACGCTATTCGGCGTGATTTAAACTTTGAATAAAGTGAATTTTTTAGCTTCCTCTTATGGATTTTCAGAAAGTAACATTCCGTATGAATAACGAAGTTTCAATTGGGCAGCACCTGAGGATCCGGAATAAACTTTCCTCAAATTTCGTTATAGTGGTTGCATTTGCTTTACTTAGTAAGATTTTCCAAAAACAAAAAGTACGAGGACACTTCGAAACAGCATCGGCTCCTTTTTTATACGAGCATATCAAGGGAACTCAAAACATTCGCATTTAAGGGCACTGTGGCTTTCATTTGGCGAAAATCGAGGTTTTTCATTGTGGGAAAAATACAGTCGTAATAAGAGTAGTGAATTAATCAAAATAACACCTTGTGCATAAATTTGAAAATGCTCCTAAATTTAGTAGCGCTAAATGCATATTTGTCGAAAAGTATAGCATGGCGTAGGAAACTTCGTTCAATTTCTACGGTATCCTCTGAAGCACATGGTTATTTTAGAGCCAGAGCAATATTAGAGAAAATATCTCTTAATATAGATTTTTCTGGAAAATTATATGCACTTTGACTTTTCGAGCATTTTCTACGTTTACATGTGACTCTATGCACCAAGCATGAGCTTTCGAGAGAGTATTCTCGAGAGCTCGATGTATTATTAAGTAATTTTAGGAACAGATCTCATTTGTCAAAAAGGCTAGAACCTCTGTTAACTTTTATTTTCACAAGAAGCGACTTTCAAAGAGGGCCCCGCGGTTGAGACGATCTGTTACTAAACTAAATTGCTCTCAATTATACTTTGCAACGTTAAATATCATTCTTGACCGCTGAATGTCGCATTATCCAATAGTAACGATGGTCAATGAGCAGCAGGGACAGGGAAATGACTTGGCTGGCCCAAGCGCTTGCTTCTGAGCGCCAAAAGAGGATTTTTTACCAGTTAAACGCTATCATTAGAGTGACTCACTATCGTCGCTAAAAAGAGGATCGATTTTCGATTATCGGGTATATTAACCTCAGGTTGATAAACTGAAGTATCTTTAATAAAGCATAAATAGAAATACAAACGAATCATCAATACAATGGGTTGCTGCTCATCTAAGCCAGAACATGGACAAATCACTGTCCAAGAAAGAGGACAGGGAGAAGACGAAGGTTTCGCCAGAGGTCATCAAGGTGGTGAGAAGCACAGAGCCGTTCACGCTGGCTACACCGACGGCGGTTACGGCGGCTCTTCTGACCAACACGCTCCTTCTCCAAACTACGCCAAGCCACTTCAATCAGTCCCTAACTACTCCAATCCAAACACCCTCGCCACTCTTCAAACCATTGGAGAGTTCAGATACGAAAACGATGAACCTGAAGATGCTCAACTTCCACACCTCGGCCCTTATGAGCTCGAGAATGGTGCCGTTTACATCGGCCAATGGAAAGGCGGTTTCAGACACGGAAGAGGAAAGCAAATCTGGACTGATGGCTCCCAATACGAAGGCTACTGGAGAAACAACATGGCCAACGGCAAGGGAAGACTAGTTCATGCTGATGGTGACGTCTACGAAGGTGACTGGTACAATGACAAAGCCCACGGAAAGGGTAAATACACCCATTTGGATGGAGCCACTTACGAAGGTGAATGGTTCGAAGACAAGCAACACGGATCAGGTGTTGAAACCTGGCCTGATGGTGCTAGATACGAAGGTAATTACAACATGGGAAAGAAACACGGCTGGGGTAAATTCTTCTGGTCTGATGGATCCAAATACGAAGGTGACTTCCAAAACAACAACATTCACGGAAGAGGTGTCTACGAATGGTCCGATGGCAGAAGATACGAAGGCCAATGGAAGAACAACAAGATGGACGGACACGGTGTCTTCACCTGGACTGACGGAAGACGCTACGAAGGTGATTACCTCGATGACAAGAAGCACGGCTACGGAGTTTTCGAATGGCCTGATGGCAGAAAATACAAAGGAAACTGGGAGAATGGTAAACAACACGGAAAGGGTGTCTATGTTGGAAACAACCAGATTGAAAGAGAAGGTGAATGGGTTGAAGGAAAGAGAATTAAATGGACCAATGAAGAAGGCACTGCTCATTAAATGTGAGTAGAAGATGAACAAAAAATTCTCCGAGTTTCTGGAGATTTGATGCGAGTCTTATAGATTGAGTCAATGCGTATAGTAACAGGCAGTCTATGGCATCTTTGATTATTTTTTCGTTAACTATATCTTCATAAACCGATCGATCTTATTCAAAATCGTGAATTATGACTAAAAAAAAAAAGATTACCAAAAAAAAAACCGGGCGTCGTCGAGAGTACTGGATAGTTTTAATTAAGAGTTGAAAATGGATAGAGTCTTTTTAAGAAAAAAGCGTTGTATATGAATTGTAGCGTTTGGTGCGAAGTGCATTTGCATGACTGTGAAAATTTACTTTTATCAAATACTGTCAATTACACCTCTCTATAACTCAACATCTGAAAAATAAGCAGACCATGAAATACTACTTGAGAGTTGGGATGCATGTTTCATAATTTTCAGGATCACTGAAAATAATTCACTCTATTAGAAGAGCGACTATAGAAAACTAATAAAGAATCAAATGAGCCCATGCTATATATATATACCTCTCTCTCAAACCTAGATATTGTTGCTTAGGAATAAAAACGTGCGAAGTTGAGTTCGTTTTTTTAGAAAGAAGAAAAAAAAATTCGAAGAAATCTTAGCCTTTGGCTGAGTAATTCCTTGCCTCCTAATCTTATCTCGTCCAGGGTGATTTATCCCCTCCAAACAAGCGCTAAAGGAATATGCTAGCAACAATCAAAAAATGTATTATTATAGAACATATTGAATTAATGTCTACAAGTTAATTCATCATTGAGATTTGTAGCAGCAGCAGCTTTTATTTGACCTCTTAATTAATTTTTGGGATAATAAATAGCCATAGTGAGTTTCTCTTGCATTTCATTTTATCTGTAATTTATTTCTTCACTGAAATTCTTTTACGTGAACTCAAATTCCCTTGGATTAACCATTAAACACACAAGTTACGACAACTTAACCAAAAATGTGAACCGTATCACCTCCCATCAAAACCAAAAAAGAAAAACACCAAATTATCGATTTATAACTCAAAGGATCTAAACTAATAAAACACTGATCAGGTCAAAGCTTTTGTGACAACGGCAAAATGAAGAGACTCATATCAGAGCTTTAATTGCTTAGCAAGGTAAGATTCGTAAAAAAAATTTGCTTTTTTTCTCTCTTCTTAATTTTTTTTTTTTGGAAAACTATGTGATTTATTCAAAATTTAGGGGCAAAGGACCTCAAAACGCTACACTCGATTTCTCATAAAACGAATTAACTCCCACTGACGCTTCCACCAATCACTTTAATAACATCAAATCTGTTATCCTGGAGAAGTTCATATGCGCCCAACAGAAATTTCGTATGGCATTCTAGAAGTAGTGATTTGGCAATAGTTGAAGGTGAACATTTGAACTCGCTTTAAATGTTTTAGGAAAAAGTAATCTCCTAATACAAGTCGGGCTCTATTCTCACCACGCATCAAACCAAAAACGGAGGAGTGCCATACAAATTTCGGGAGGAAATTTATACTTTGGTGATTATCTCACGGGTCCAGTCTTCTTTCATGAGAAATGACAGACTTTCGTCAAGAAAAGAAGATATTATAAATCTTTTCAAATTGAAACAGCAAATTTCTTTATAATCAGCGGATTGAAAGCATCTGAACTGTTACGTTAATTAAACTGTATCACTTTTTTGACTCAAGAAAAAAGTCATTCCTCAGATTTCCTCAGATCGAAATATTTCCAAAAAAAAAAACCAATCTGCTACCATTTTTGGTACCTTTAAACGCCATATATTCTCTCTTAGCCAAAAGTTGGTTAATAATTTGAATGATGCTTAACGAACTGCATTTTCTCAATTTTGCTTGGTTACCACTCTTTCTAACAAATTTGAACAAAAGGCACCGAGACAAAACAAGAGTTATCAGTGTTTTCATTAGTTTATGGTGAAACGAAATGATTTTGAATTTTGTTCACTCTTGAGTCGGAATTATTCGTCGATCGGATGACGATCTTTGATTGAAATTGTTGCGCTAAAAATATCACCTTTTGAAAATTGCTAACGGTACATGTAATTAAATAAAAATGAAATACTTTATGAGCGCTAAGAGTGCCACTGAACTTTTCAAATTATAGTCAAATATCCTTCAATATGTTGTGGTTTTCATAAAAATACTCTAAGCCCACTTTCGGGAAGAAAAAATCTATCTACATGTAGAGAGCTTACTTTTCATACAACTCTCTTTTATTGAAGAAAGGATAAATTATACAGTTATTTAAGGGTAGATAATTTATTTGAACTTCTAAATCTTATTGGGAAACCAGCCTTTTTCAGGAGGTGAACATCCATTTGTTGAGTGAGGCAGGGTCTTGAACTTGATGTTTGACGATCCACATTTCGTTGGACCGATTAGGCAATTACATCAGATGGAAACTCCTATATTTGGATAAAGAGAAAATGGGTACCTCATTTCTTTCCATTCCGTCGACTCGAACCTCGAGAAGCAACACTCATCTCTTGTGCTGAACAGATATTTGATCTTCCGCCCTTAGAAAAAGAGAATTATGAACGTAACCCGCTGTAATTCTATTTTCTGTTATTGTTGAATGCATTTCTCTTAGATTTTGCTCTTTACTCTTCTCAAATATGAAAAAAAGAAGCAGTGAAGTTCACTGGAATGCCATTTTGCCGTCAATTTGCCTCGGAACTTAAATTTTGGTCTCGATTGTAGGATATTATTTTTTTCTGACATTACGAAGGAAGTTTTTCAAAATTGAACTCAGCTGTCTAATAAACGAGAGAACCTAATTACGCTGCTCTTACCCGCAATTCCTAATTGCAATATTTTTTCGAAAACAATACGATTCAGATTACGGTATTTTTAGCTATCTACATCGTAAATTCTTCTAGAGATTGTTCAAAGTTAATTTTATTCAATTGGATTGTAGTTTAATTTTGAAAGTGAAATTAACTTTTCAGAAGTAACACTGAGAAGATTTATCTCCTCCAAATAAATTAGAATAAGCTGATCTTATAAATTATTGTTCTAGATCCATTCAAACTGGAAATAAAAACATTTTCTAAAAAACGCGTTCTGGAAGAGGAAGAGTTTTAGCTCAACTTTGCCAAGCTAAAATCCATATGGCATTCTGGAATGGTAGTTGAAGCTGAAATCATGGTGTGAATCCACCAGTCTGGCTCTCGTTGGATGTATAATCAAGCAAACAAGAGTGATCTGGAAGACAGAATTCAATCACACCAACAGCACACACACCAAGAGGAGTGCCATACAAATTTCGGGATGAGGATTGAGTACGCAATGGATCTCAGGCTGTATAGAGAAGTGAATGATTCAATTAGAGAATGAATACGTAGAAAATTAATTATTATAACGAAGAAACAAACTGTATCTTAAATATTCCGATGGATTTAATCTCAATTTTAGAATCCTTTTATTAGAAAAAATTCGATCAACCTGGCTCATGCGGGAACTATCCGATTAACTTTTAAAGTTGTTAGGTAGGAATTAGATTTTTCCGACAGTAATTAGGAGAAGTATATGGCCCTTTCCAAAGCAAAGGTCTACTTTTCCCATACTTTTTCAAATTGCGAATCGTTTCATTTGCTTTATTCACTACTGGAATAAAATATGAATTTAAACTCCTTGAGAGGACATTTCCTCCGTTATTTGAAAATTTTTTTTCATAATTCGGGGCTGCTGGACCATCATTTAGAATCAACCTCATAACGATATCGTCATCAGAAGAAGAAACGCCACGACAGAGAAGTCGGGCGGTCTCCCCTGAAATTGGGTATTACTTCTTTGGGAGAGAGTTCATTGACTTAAATTAGATACAATCGCCATATAACCTGTTAAACATGAGATTCAAAAATAGTCTCTGTTGGTCAATTACGATTCGCTCTTCCAATTCCGTTAAAAGGATTCTGATTCTCTATTTAGTTTGATTTTTTCAAAAAAATAACCTGTTGCGAAAGTCAAAAGACAAAGAAGGAAAATAAAATCCATGAATGTAAGATCGGAACTGATAATTCATGCAAAGCAACGCAATGAGAATCAAAGGGGAGACTTGTATCGAAAACTCATATCCACCAAATTCAAATCAGCCATCTTCTGAATTATTTCCTTGTATTTCAAACTACAACGGGCCTCCAAGTAGAATAAATTCTTTTTCAACATCAATTCTTCTAGGCTGAAGGCCCAGTCACCGAGGATTTTGTTCACAATCTACTAATTTATCAACGTTTAGGAAGGCTTCTTTTTTTGCATTTTTTGGATTTTTTTGGATTTGATATTTAAGATCTATAATCTTAGAGTGTGAGAGCAATAGTATTCAAGAACTTCAAACTCTGAATTTGCTCAAGGGTGAAAATACCTCATTCTTGCTGCAGGTTCATACTTTTCCTGATTCTGGTCCCAGGCATTAAGCAAAATCGAAAACTTAGAGTAACAGAACAATGTAAGACTGGTTGTCCTTCGCCAGAGAGAAAAAGCCAACACTCATTGTGACCCGCTGACTGACCTCATTTAGATTGTCAGTCTCAGCAAAGGTTTTTTTTGAATAATCTATTTATTCTGAGTTTTAATCGTCCAAATACTTAGTCAAAGGTTTAAAATTGTTGTTCCTCTGATCAATTATCAGAAGCGGCTCTGAAATAATGAATCTAACAATTGTGAATCTAACAAATGCTTTTTTACGATTATATTCTAACGTCTGACCTATCGAGTCTGTTTTTACCAGTTATTCAAACGACAATCATTGGATTAGTTTCCGAGATCATCTTTTCGAATTTATACGCATGAAATCTCACCAAGAGAAATCGCCTTCACCACTACTCATCAGGTTTCGAAGTTTTACAAAGCATTTCTAACGTCGTTTTTAATTACATATCCATTTCTGACGAAATCTAGCCTTAGGTTTTTCTCAGCTATGCAACTGTTACAAGCATAAATCCATGTAACAAATCGAAGCACTTGTTAGGTGGCAACAAGGCATATATTTCTAATAAAATGATGGATACTTCTTATAATTATTTTGGATTTGATGCATTGTTGAAATTACACACTTACTGAGAATTTTTATATTGAAGAGATGGGGTCTTTATGGTCTTTCAAAGGAACTGTCTCATCAGGATCAGATTTTTTCTGCTCTGTATCGTCTGAATCATCAACGTCAATGAATATTGGCTCTTGCACTTTCCAAGTAATGATACCAAGAGATGCAATACAAAATATCGCAAAGCAGAGGAACGCTCTGGAGATTCCCACTGATTCATAGAGAACTTGGAAATACTCTCCGACTAGGAACAATGCGACCCAATTACAGAGGACCGCAATTCCAACACCTATATCAGGCAAGATTTCAGGAATAAATATCCAAATAATAGGTCCGTAAGTCAATCCGAAGGTTATTGTTAGCAGAAAAGTAGATATGTCTGCCAATATCGCCAATCCCAGCCATGAGAACAATGAAATGCAACACAAGGAAATTATTGTCGCGATAAGTCCTCCGATTAAAATGTCCCTTCTTCCTTTCCTTCTGATAAGCTGTCCAGAAACAGCCGTTGACAGAACGTTGAAAACTCCAACTAGTAGAGTTAGCAAGACGTAATTGCCGTTCACGTCAATCTCCTCGAAGATCTGACTTGAGTAGAAAGTTAACGCGTTAAATCCGGTCATTTGCTGCAAAAAGGCAATAAAGCAACCAACGAAGAGACTTGTTCGATATTTTGCTTTGAACAATGTGCTATATCCTACCTTTTCCTGTTTCCCCTCCTTTTGTTCTTCTCTGAGCCTTCTGAGTTCATGTCGAGCGTCTCTCTGACTGTAAAATTCTTCGAGCACCTTTTTCGCCTCTACGGGGAGATTATTCATCAAGAAATAAGCAGGACTCTCAAAGGGATAGACCCACCAAATAATTATGAACCTGAATATGGAAAGGAGAATCGGAAATGCAAGGATGAATCCCCAAAGAGAGCTCCGAGCTCCGTTAGCGATCTCAGTTTCAGTAGGCAACCCAAAGCCTAACGCGAAGACAAACAAGCCTCCACAAGCTACTTGCAATTGGGAAACCGATCCTGTAAGTCCTTCGAGCTCGTGAGGAGAGACTTCTTTGACGAAGAGCGGAACGATAGCTGAATTAAGCCCGAGACTGATCCCTGAGGCTGCTCTTCCGATTAGCATCAAGTCAGCATTAGGAAGTAGTGTTAGAAACACTGAGACTATTGTTAAAATGTCGGTAACAAGCATGGATTTTCGTCTACCCAGCTTTTTAGCCAGTTCTCCTCCACAAAACGCTCCTGCGCCTGCTCCCAGAGCATAAAGACCATTCATCCAGCCGATTATTACGGTTTCAGTATCAAGATCCCAACCGAAGACAGCACCGGTAAGATAATCTTGAACGGTGTTGATTGCGCCCATTGCATAACCCATTGAGAACATTCCTAGGGTAGCATTTAAGACTACTTTGCAAACAACACCCGTTTTAATCTCTCTTTCTCTCCCAGACCTAAAACTGCTTATGCTGCGGTCAATGCTTCTATCCATTTTGAGTTATTTCTGTACTGTATAAAACGATCTGATTGAAATTAGATATTTGTGAAGAAGCGTTAATAACAGCTAATATGACTAAAACCAGATTGGCAGGTTCACTCCAAGCAATCACTATATAGAATATAAATGTTCGGGTTCTTTAGCTTGAAAGAAACTTTAAGCTAGATAATCTCTGACAATGAGAGATTCAAGGCGGAAAAGCAGGTATGTAAGAATAAATATCATGAATCGCTGTGATGAACCGCGAAAAAAGCAGGCTTATAGAATGTTCAGATACATGCATATGCTGCAATCTTTACAGAGATACATATCATAATACTCATACGGACAAAAAAAAGGGTTAAACAAGTAGTTCTTTGTTTAGTTAGAATAGACCTAACGAATCGGATGATGGGCTTGAAATTAAATTAATTAACTCATTAATTTGAGCGTGTAGGGACTTTTACACTAATTTTCAGCTTCAAAAGATGGTTCAAAATCCCAACTAATTCACTAAATAAGGCACAAGCCCCTCAGATTATAACTATTTGAAAAACTTTCTGACAAGATGAACCCAAAAGTAAGATTACTAAAAACCATGTCTTTATTTAACCTCTCATAAAAATATAGGAACAAAGGTCGAGAAATAATCCAAAGACGGACATCCCTCCTTCCAAAGAAGAGAGAATCAAGAAAAACCCTTCGCCTGGTAAACCGCCAGCAACTAATATCCCCATGTCCAAAGAGGTTTCCAGAGACCAAAAACCGACTGAAGATAAAAAAGATCCTGCTGGAATTGATCACATCGAGAAGGAGTTTTCGGTTTTGTTGGCAGATTATGAAACATTTCAGAAAAGTAAATTTTTTCCCCCTTTTATTGATGAAAAGTAACAAAATGTTAGCGCTTCATGAGAATTTCAAGAGAGCGGAGAGGGATCTTATGAGCTCAATTCATAGCATATTCAAGGAGTCGACAACAGAACTGCGTACGATATATTTATTTGTTTTCAAAGAATATCTAACAAATATGTTTATTAATCATGAAACAGAAATTGAAATCAAAAAGGCGAAGAAGCTCATAGAGAGGAGGGACGAATATGAGAATGAGACGAAGAATTGCGAGAAGATGGTCAAGAAACTTCAAACTGCTGTCAGGAATAGCAAAACAGCTCTAAGCAATGAATAATCAGAGGAATAATAGGCTCAATAGCAGTAATGCCCATTTAGAACGAAGAAAAATTTAAACTACTTTTATACTCTGAAGCTGTGAAAGATATTTAACTTGGGATTAACAGCATAATGTGGTAATTATATTGATATTTTCCCAAGTGAGGACTTTTATGAACAGTCTGTATATCGTAAGCCAAAGTTAACTCATTGTGAAAAATAATTGCATCATCTTTTATTATTTTCGATCAAAGACATGAGTCTACTCGGTATTCGCCTTAGTAAACTCAATTACAATGATTCCACATGGTTGACTTAGAATTTGTTAGAAATGAAGATCCTGCAGAAACTTTTTTGAACTCAATGACAGTTCCAAATTGTAACCAAACAAAGGCTTCCAAATGAAAATACTAAACCATAGCACATTCCTCACAAGTTTTGTACTTGATTTACAAGTCACACACGAAACAAATCGGAAGCTGAGCATGATGCATCATAAAAATTTTCGTCTGAATATGCCTCATGTTAGGTGGTCATGCAACACGTTCGAAGACGCTTGAGAATAATACCTCATTTGACAGCTTTTCCTTGATAGAAAATTTGTATTCCTGTTTCCCAGACCATGATTTTCGTGACTTATCGAATTATGATGATGACAAAAAAATAAGAAAGCAAGCATCATGATAATTTAATTGAGTCTAATAAGTATGAAGCGACTGCATCATGGGGTGAAACTTTTCAATACTTAATCCAATTTTACTGCCTCTACAAATTCGATATCAGCAAATTATGACTTAATCCAGAAATATATACTCAAGATCAAGGTTCAAATGGGTTCATCGCAGCCTTTATCAAGGTCAGGAAGAAATAGGTTGCCTCCCAATTCACACGGTTAACACTGTTTCATTTCAGCTCTGTCTTACTTATGTTTTGGCTTAAATTCAAATAATTTGTGTACTTTAATTGTGAAACGCAATAGGTATGAAAATGCCTCTAAAATCTTTACTTTGAGCAAAGATTATAATAGACTATAAAACTCGTAAGTATAAAATGGAAACAAGCAATTCTCTGAAACGAAGGCGTCCAGGAGTAGGAAAGGATGAACCAGATCCTCAAGAAAAATCTAAAAAAATCATGCCCGCGAAAACGTTAAAAACTCCTCATAAGCGTACTTCCCACCTTTTCTTTCCTCCTATGAATTCTCCTGTAGTTTCTATTTCCTCAATGGTAATGACTAAAGACCAAAAATATCTCATTACATCATCCTACGACGCCATCTCTTGGGTTTGGGACCTTGAAACTTTGACCACTGTGGCATCACTCAAAAGTCCTAGCGAAGCAGATTTTGCATATGGAGAAGCCTATATCTATATCCCAGCAATTTATGGTAGTGCAATTACTGATGATTCTAAACTCTTTGTGACTGGCGATGGGATGGGAAAAATCAACCTCTGGCAGTTCGAAACAAGAGCTCTTCTCTTTACAACATCTTGGGACGTTCGTGGTTACAAAAGAAGTAGTTTTGAAATTTTTCAAGCAATTTTACGTCTTTCATATTGATCTTAGAGAGTATAATGGTAACGGCTGTTTCATTCGTGGATAACGGCAAAACTTTGGTTTCGTGCGCGGGAAGAATCAACGAGTTTGGAGAGATTAGAATTTGGAGCGTTAACCTTGAGAATCCAAAACAAAAGCTTGTGCCATTGCATCATTTTAAGTCGAACTTAGGTGAGTAACTATTAAATCTTACAATGGCGAGCCCAACTGCTTCTATGATATTTCATAGGAATTATAAATGCTTTAGTGGTGCAAGAAAGCAAAAAAATCTTTATCACAGGGTCAGAGGACAGTTCATTGCAAGTATGGAGTCTAAAAGACTATAAGAGAGTGTACTTCATTCCCTACGCCCATGAAGGTAAGACAGCGGATGAGCTCTAGAAATATATTGACGTGCTTTCATAGAAACGATTTATAGTGCGTCAATGGCTCCTAACGAACAGATTCTTGTGAGTGGGGATAAGATCGGTAATGTGAAGATTTGGAATCTTCGTACAAAGAAATTAATTGAGAAGTATCAGCTAGACCCAGAAGAAGAGGGTATTTATGATATGGAAAGTTAATCTAATTAAATTTTTTTCTGAAGAGATCACAGGGCTAACCTTCACAAAAAATTCACGCTATTTGATAGCAGCTTGTGTAGGCGGTAACAAAATCGCTGTGAGAGATATATGCGCGTTAGCAAAAGATGCCAGGACTTATAAGAATCAGTATAACACAAGTATAGTTTACACGAGCAAGGACATAAACAAATTAATGAATATCTTTTTAAGATTGGATTGGATGCTTGTTGTACTCAGATACAAGAAAGATGATAATCAATTCGAAAAAGACCGAAATCAAACTGATTCAATTCTGAATTTCTTATCAATCTGAATTGAATAATTCATGGGAGAAAAGCTGAGGACATTTAATCGAATGAAAGAGTTAGCTCAGCATTTGAGTTGCTATTATTCTTTTTTTTGTTTTTTATATATAATTTATTAATAAATCCAATCCTATGAATTGGTAAGTCAACAAAGTTGTTTTTCAGCAACATGTGAGGAAGTTTAGTCAACAGAGTTGAAAAATAACAATTAATTTGCTTGCGGAATAGTGTGAGTACATGAATTTTAAATAAAAATAAGTTTGCAAAGAATCTCATTTTTCATACCTAAGTTTGAAGAGTTCAGTTTCTATCTCTGCCGGGTGTTTAATTTGCGAGTGGAACCAAATTCTCTAAAAAAAAACTCGCCGTGAGTCAAAAGAATTATTGTAGCGATTATGTCGTGCTCTTTAAGGTCACTAATTCAACTTCCAATATAGAATTCAAAAGAGAGCTTAAAACCCTATGCTTAATCATTTCTCAAAGACGATATATATATACACTTAAACCTCGATTTTTCGAGTTCGAACTGTGGGTCTATAAGGATATGTAATTTGATACCTGGAATTAATTATTCAGATAGTGATAAAGAACGCATTTTTTGAGGCCTATAACCATAAAATCAAAATGTCGACTAACGTAACCTCCTGGTCAGATCTTTTCTACGGCATCTACCCTTACTCCTGGGCAAACGTGGGCATTGCATTCGCCTTAGGCTTTTCTATTATTGGAGCAGCTTGGTAGGAGCTTATCACTCAGCGGCAGATCATTTATTTTCATTAGGGGTATCTTCATCACAGGAACCAGCTTGGTCGGTGCAGCAGTCAAAGCTCCAAGAATTAAATCAAAGAACTTAGTCAGGTAAACCATCCTACGAGTCCATTCATTTCTCAATTTACGAATAATTACCAATAGTATCATTTTCTGTGAAGCGGTGGCCATTTACGGTGTTATCATTGCTATCATTCTCTCTGGAAAACTGAAATCTCCTGGAACCCTCGACGCTACTCAATATGACAAGGCTCTTTTCGCTGGTTTCTCAGTCTTCTGGACAGGTATCTCAGTCGGACTGTCGAACCTCGTCTGCGGGTAAAACCTTTCGCAATTGTTTCCCTTTTAACCATCTTTTAGTGTTTGCGTCGGAGTCACCGGTGCTGGATGCGCTCTTGCTGATGCTCAAACCCCATCGACTTTTGTCAAGCTTCTCGTGATTGAAATTTTCGGTAGTGCACTCGGACTCTTCGGAGTCATTGTTGGAATCATCCAGAGCGGTGGAGCATCCAATTTCCCTGTTACCGCTTAAATCCAGAGGATTTGACGGCAGTTATATAGGTAAATATAGCATAGCCCTCGAATTTGTGTTGTTAAGTCCTGCAATTATTGTAAAGAGAGTGCATATTGCTTTCCAGAAACTACCCTCACATTAGAAGCTTAAATGTTGTCTCTCTCTCTGAACTCATATCAAGGATGCAAAATCAATTTATTCCCACTCAAACATCTATAGATCAGGGTTTTTTACGAAAATAAAGTTAACTAGCATTTTAACAAACATGAAAGAAAAATATATGAGCTTTCTTGTTAGTGACCAATCTGTTTGAAAATTTATTACTTGAATATGTTTTTAGCATCGACATTTAAATCTTTCTTTTCAGTGACCTTTCCCAAGAAGTCCAAAAATTCTTTAGGCGCTTGGAACTGGGTTGTTTCACTGTAGATTCTATGCAAGTTCTTATAGTCTTCCTGCTTGAAGCGACTCGCAATCTTTTGTGTTGGAATAAGCCAGCTGAAAAACTCAAATAGGTCGCTAGCAGATTGATCCTTAGGTTTTCCTTTGGTGAGAATGTTAATCGAATTTAACAGAACAGCGATGCTTCGGCCATCAAACTGAGCGATTTGAGACGCTCCGTCGCTCTCGATTTGGGCCAAGGTCATCTGGAGAATTTTAGATACGATGTTATCATTCGCGGCGCCTTTGATATTGGCAAGTGCTGATAAATAGATAGAAGCGCTTTCAAAATCGATTTTAAAGCCTTTCTCGTATTTTCTGAGGAACTCCTGTTCAACTTTTTTCAAAACTTCTTCAGAATAACTGCTCTTGTCACTGTAAACCGACGCTAAGTAGGCGAGACTCTGCCAGAGAAGTCCCTCGGAAACTTCGATATCATCCATGCCTAGATCAATACTTTGAATATTCGATTTATCAGCCTCGAGGTCCGCTCTGCTTAAGACAATTTCCTTCAAGAGATTCAAATACTTACTGCGTTGAGCATCCTCTTTTGGAAGAATATGAGACACGAGTAGGGCGGCAGTGGCAAGTTGGTTCGAGCTGAGTCTTTTCTCCAATTTCTCTTTTGGGAGCTTGAGAACCTCGAAAAACTTCGTCTTGAGTTCAGGGAAGTCCAAATCAGTGTAAGTGTAGAGATACATAGCATTAATAACATGTTTCGGCTCCATTGCAGACAGTGCTGATCTAATTGTGTCTACGTACTCTGGACCGATCCTTCGGAACTCATTTTCGAAGTAACTGTATGATCGGTTTCTGAGAATCGACGAGAAAATGTTGACTAAATAGAGAGGAGATAATTCAATTCTTCCAGAGGCGATGAAGTTGTGCAAAGAAAACCAATAGAGACTGTCTTTGATATTGAGGCTCAGTCCTCTTTCGGCAAGGACTTCGAGTTCTTGTCCGGATTTTCCGCTTTTGAACAATGTATTGATCTTGAGGAGCACATGTCGATACTCAGGGTCATTCACGGCTATCTTTTCTGGGTTTGCTTCAAGAGCGAGCATCATTTCAACAACATCTTTGAATTCGACAGTCTCTTTTTCTACAAACTCTTTTACCTGAGTTGCATAGGTTTTCTTGGTTGTCTTGGCACTAAAACAGAATTTTTGATTCTGAGTTAAGCTGTGGTATTCGAATTGAAGCGGAAGCGTGAGCTTGGCTGTCTGCAGCGAAATGAAGCTTCTTGAAACAAGCGTGGTGAGTAGTTTGGTGATTGGTTTTCTGAGGATATTTTTCCCTTGGATCATGGAAACGTAAGATATTGCGAAAAAAGATTTGCAACCTCAAATATATTTAACGAGATTTAATTTCTTCAAGCCTTAATTTCGAAAATATCAATTAATGATTAGGAATATATAGACGATTAGACCATGGATGAAAAACATACTATTGTGCACCTTGAGCTAATGTTATTACGTTACGATCTGAAAATAAGAGATTTCTGCAAGCTCACGGGGATGTATTTGGAGATTATTTCTGAAATGACCCTCCTTTACATCAAGTAGATACATCAAATTTATGTTTTTCAGTGAAAGAATTCACGGGCTGTCATCTAATTGAAATGTCCTAAAAAGAAAAAGATATTTTTATCACCTTACAATTCTTTCAGAAACCATGCAGTGCAAGGGAAGAGCCATTCCTATATCTTTCTCAATATTTCTATAGAGTGCCTAGTATATTCGCTTTTCTACTTAATTGCCAAAGAGGTTCTTGCAACAATTATGCAATCAAGTTCAAAGCGTTTTGCCCTTAGGATTAATCAATCACTTTCAACAAATTCCAAAAAAAATATAGAACCGTGATATTTACGATATGATCACAATTGCTCACTGGTACCTTTTCCTTTCATTTCAAAAAAGAATTCTGAAGTGCCATGGTCTTGATACGATAAACTCATAATTTTGTAAGAACAAATATCGAAGAGAGTTATTACTATTTTCTGGAAGTTGCCATTTCCAGCCAGTCCAAATTATTTACTAATCGAATCAGTAATTCACCTTTTCGAACTTTCCTATGAAAAAAGGCTCTCTAATTCAAGCAATTCAGTATATTCAAAGACAAAACGTATTCTTTTTGCTGGTTTTCAACAATTCAACAAAAACTTCCCGAGCTTCTAAATTCGAGTTCAACCGATATATAATCAATTTGCTAGAAAAAAAGAGGAAAGAAAATAACTCAACAAATTATGAACAAAGCAGTTATCGGATTATTTTGTGTATTCTTGGCAGTAGCCTCTGCACAATTGGAATGCATGCAAGCTATTCAAGCTTCAATTCCCGAATTTGAGAAGATGTACAGTGAATGCTCGGCTAACAAGTGGGTTGATTTCGAGACCGATCTCGAGAAATTCATTCCAACCGCGAGATTGATTCTTGCAAATTGTGCCGGCTACAACATCACCGATACTCCAAGAGTCCAAGCTTGTATTACCAATGGTGAAGGAATCGCTAGACTTCTCGCACCAATTCTTGTGAATCCTGAAGACATGACAGCTCTCTATAAACTGTTATTCCAGTTGCCAGGATATCTCTCGGCCTTCTACGGTCAGTGCATTAATCCTGTTGATATCAAAAACGATTTTGATTACGTTAGTGTTCTTTTGGAACAGAAGGCCCGTGAAGGAGATATCTACAATTGCATCTCAAGCGCTATGGCTATTCTTCCCACTTTAAAGAAACTAACGATCGATATTGTCAGCCAGGCTGACGTTCAAACCATTCAAGAAGATTTGGCTCAGATTGGTGGACAGGTCTATACGGTCTGTGATAACTGCGGCATTCCTAGACCAGAGAAGCTCTTCCAGGTTAATGATGTCGAGCAGTGCATGGCGAGAGTCATGACTCTCTATAACGTCATCGAATCGATTCTCAATGCAAATGGTGACATCCCTAAAATATTGCAGGGAATTAAAGCTTTAGTAATGCTTGTCCCAGCGGCTTTAAATGATTGCGGTATTAAGATTTAAGCGATTTGTATTCGAATGATCCTAGATTAAGAAGATACTCTCCAGAGAAATACCTCACGAATATAATTTTATTTTTTGAGTAATGCACGCAATAAATTGTCTTATATTTTGTGAACATGGATAAAAGAGTACTAAGTAACTAAATGAAAATTACTACTTGAAAGCTATAACGGCTGAAAATTGTTTGAAAAACGAAATGAATACCCTTCTTAAGTTGTGAGCTATGCAATCACAAAAAAGATATCGGGTCTTGCAGGATTAATCTAATTTGAGCGCTAAGCAGTTTTTTCGGAAGATCAAATTAGCCATCAAGATAGGTTAGTCATGCAAAAAATAGATGTTTAGTCGAGAGAGAATTGCTGTGATACGGCCGAAAACTAAACTCATTCCCGACTTCAATATGCAAATATAATATGAATTCCTTCTAAGAAATGGAGGTAATCTAAATTTGAGTAAGCCAGTAACTTCAGCAAAAACGTTCCAAGCTTCTAAATTCGGTTTTCAAACTGTTATATAATTGATTTGAAAAAAGAGAAGAAAAAGCAAAGCAATGAACAAAGGAATTATCGGATTCTTGTGTGTTTTGGTGACAGTCGCATCTGCGCAATCAGATTGCATGCAAGCTCTTCAAGTTTCGTTGCCTCAACTCATGAAGATGTACAATGAATGTTCTGAGATGAACTGGATTAACTTTGAGACTGATCTCGAAAAATTTATTCCGACAGCCCGATTGCTCCTGGCTAGCTGCGCAGACTACAATATAACAGATTCTCCAAGAGTTCAAGCATGCATTTCCAATGGTGAAGGAATCGCTAGACTTATCGCACCTATTTTAATGGACCCCGAAGACACAACAGCTCTTTATAAACTATTATTCCAGCTGCCAGGATATCTCTCGGCTTTCTACGGTCAGTGCATTAATCCTCCTGAGATCAAAACCGACCATGACTACGTCACCGCACTTATGGAAGATAAAGCTCGAGAAGGAGATATTTTCGGTTGCGTTTCGAGTGCTATCGCATTAGTCCAAGACATAAAAAAACTGGTCATTGATATCTCGAATGTTGACATTATGTCCATTATACATGATCTGTCTGCTATTAATGCGCAATACAATGCTGTTTGTACTGCCTGTGGTCTTTCTGATTCCATCAAGCTCTTCGAGACTAGGGATGTGGAGCATTGCTTTGCTCACCTCACTACCGTGTATCAAATCGCTGAATCGCTCCTCTCCGCAAATGATGATATTCCGAAGATGTTACAAGGCATCAAAGCATTATTCATGCTGGTCCCAGTGGCATTGAGTGGTTGTGGTATCCAGTTTTAAAGTTCGAAGGCAGTTGGATTTGAGATGTCGATAGACTAAAATTTACTAAGAATGATATTCACGAATAAAATTTTACTTGAGTTATATGGAATTTGTCATATATTTTTATGAACCTGGATAATTATGAGAACTTCACAAAGTTAACTACTGAAAAATTGAAGCAACTTAGTCTTTCTTTTGTCATGTCGAATGCACATTTCATTCATTATTTGGAAGGGAATTTGTTGAAACGATTTTTTTCAAAGGGAAAAATAATTAGAATATCGAAAAATTAAACATTATTCTAACTTCAAAAGGCAATGACACGACTCTATTGACTCAGATCTGATATAGCTTAATTAGGAAAATGATAATCACTACAATTTTATCCAAGATTACTAAAGCTCAGCAGCTTAGCTCTCACTATGTTGTTATATATGATACGGAAAACCATAAATCACGAAAAAAATGCAAAATTGTCCCCTTTTAATTATGGGGAGGTTGATTCATAGATTTTCGCAAAGAAACTGAAATCCAAATTGCAGCTCTCTTGTAGAAAGATTTATTCTGATCGCCACAATATCTTTATGATGTAATTCCATCTTTTCTCCTGCACTAAGACTCTTGTAGTTCCCCTTTATACGCACCGTTGGCCCAGAAACAATTCCCAAGTCATGATCTGAAAGTATATAAGTTTTATTAGGACTCTCGTCATGAATTGTGAAAAAACCCTCCATTCTTGATTTCCCTTCTCTTTTGGTATCAGACTCCGCATCTTTGCCAACGGCCAGAGTGTGCAACCTTTCAGAATCTCCATGAGGAGGGTCATTCACGTTTTTGATAAGCAAAGGCTCCCTTTCTCCTTTCCCAGAGTGTTGTTCTTTAATAGTTTCATTCTGAATTTTATCACGGCGATAGCCGCTTATTGTTGCATGTTCACGAGAAATCCGCTCGACCAAATTGTCTGGAAGGAAGGCGTAGTTCATCCTTTCGATTTTGTACTCAACGTGATCATCTTTCCAATAGAAATTCTGAGTCAACTCACTTTGTTCAGCTTTAACTTTTGAAAAATACTCTGGTTGGTAGAGAAATACCAATCTAAACGCAACTTCTAACTTTGGATTTCCAGACATGTCTCCATGACCAGCTGAAGAATCTTTGGGTCTTTCCGGTGGAGACAAATTTATTGAGGGGATTTTCATAGGAATTACCATATGGTTGGCCGGAATTCCAGCCGAACCAGTTGTTATACTATTACTTTCGGGTTTTTTACTGCTCATTGCAACTACTTGTGTTAGTGAGCTGGACTCCTTCTTTATTTTCTTCACATTTTCTATATTGTAATCGGTTCGCTCCTCTTCGTGCGTAGCGATGCTTTTTCCAAGCATAGGAATTGTTTGCTGAGGTGTGATTTGAATATCATAGACTTTTCCGATTTGATTTTTTGCAAGTGTAGTTAGTCGATTCAGATTTTCCATGATTTCTTCGCTCTTGGTCCGAAGTTTTTGAATGTCTGAGCCTGCAAGAAAATTTGTAATGTTCTTCCACCTATTGGGAAGGAATTTTGATCAAATTTCTGCCATTGATAGGAGATCGTTACCAGCTTTTGCTCTGAAAGAGTCTTTTAACGATCTCTCGCGACTCTATCAGTTCATGGAACAGTTTTTCGTAAATGTCGTTTGGTACACTATTAAAGGCGAACGGTAAGGAGGCCCCTTAAGGAATTGAGAGTTGTACTTTTTTTCGCTAAGATTGCTTATACATTCATGAAGTGCCTCAAGCGTACAGACGAAAGAGTTGAGATCATCTGTATGATCGCTCGTCCCTTCTCGAATCAATTGAAGGATTGAGTTAATTGTTTCGAGTATTGGCATAAGTGAGAAGCGAAATTGTTATTAAATTAGCGAGAGTACGATCAACCATAATACCATTTTAATTTTTTCACTCGTAAATTTCTTAAGGTAACAGACAAATCATCTGAAATGAAAAAATAAAAAAATTTTAAGTACTTATCTCACAACACCGCTGAAGACGAGAGAATCGCAGTGAAAACCCACGTAGAAATCTCTCCTGCGCTCGGTCCTTCTGTCAAAAAATTCATATCTCTTAGCTATAACTCTCTTTCAAATAAAGTATTTTCAATATGCATTCCTTCATTTGCTCTTGTTGTTATGCCTGATTAAAATCAGTACACTCTCCAGGTTTGTCAATGTTTAAATAGAAATGATATTTGCGCATTAGTTCTTGGGCAGTTATTTGAAATTTTAATCACGGAGAATCATTTTCTCGATTTACCTCTTTAATTTCTTTTCTATCCAGACACCATATTTGAAAAAAGGATAGTATCATTTTGGGTTGCATTCATGAATAAAAAAATGATGAATATTATATATATATCCCTCATTACGTTCAAAATAAAAAAAAAATTAAAAATGTTCTCCCGTATTTCGGATGCCTTGAGAAGCAATCTTCTAAATTCCAAAACAACAAAAGAAGGTCCCTCATTTTATGGAGCAACAATGAATAACTTTGTATACTGTATGGGAACTGCCTTATTTAGGAGTTGATTTTATTTTTTTTTATCTCATGTTTCCATGAAGTATTAATTTTTACATTTGTTCAAATCTTTTTCCAAAAACCTATTCCTCTTAAATTTTTCCCTACGATAACTACTACAGTTATACATACACAGAGGGGTTTAACCACACACAATATTTTTTTAAAACATGAAATACGAAGGACCGGACTTTACAATACTTTAGTATCGTAGTTCATGTCGGTTGGTTTCGAAATACCTTGCATTTTGATGCCTTCAATTAATTTGTCTCTGTAAGAAACGAGATACAAATCCTCGCTCTTTTCGAATTTCTTGATCAACAAGTTGCGAATTTCATTCTTAGCGGTCAGGATTTCAAGCGATTTAGCCAGAGTTTCATTCAAGTACACTAAACTCTTGCTGATTTTAGCAAATTCAAGCGGGAACCATTCCGTCAATATCAGCTTTTTCAGAATATTGAGCCCTTCTTGCTCCCATTCTGGGAATGGATTTAGCAAATATTTGAATAGCTCGTCAAAGGCTTTATCATATGTGCTACTCAGCTCATTCAGCGTTATTTTCCCTTCGACAAGGTTCTGCGCGTCGCCGAGCAGAACGAAAGCTCGGCGAAGTGAATCAGCTTTCTTCACTTCGATCTCCTGGTCTAGTATATTCGCTAAAGCGTTGAAGAATTTCTTCTTTCTGGTCTCATTCGTGCTAACTGCATTCTGGAACAACCCTAGCGTCAGTTCCTTGTGGGCATACATCATCTCGATACCGAATTGCCTCAACAAAAACACAGAAAGAAGCTCAATCGCTCCCTCTACCTCTTCATTGGACCACGATAGAATGGTGGCTTTAATATGATCGATGAAATTAGCTTTTAGTTTGACATCTAAAGGCAGCATGTCTCTGACAATCAGCTTTGCGACAAGCACTCCGAGGTTCTTACGAACGTACAAATCGGTCTCAGGAGAGAAGCAGTCTTTGATGATTCCTTTCGTAACGATGGAATCTGTCACGTACTTCGCGTTCCATGCCGAGTCACCCATACGAGGGAGAGCCTCAACAATCACGAGCTTCAAGAGAACGTCATCGGTGTTGTAAGCTTTTAAAATTTTCTCCATAAGTCCTCTTTCTTTGTATATTTTGAATAATTCTTCGGAAAGGTTGGAAATGTCGATCAGGAAGTCAATGTGCCTCATCACACTGTTCCCGTCCTCAGACTGAAGGCCTTCTTTAAGCTTGATAAGGAAGAACTCTTCCTTGAGGACTTTGTATTCGTATTCTTTGGTTAACTTGGCAATTTTGCCCAGAGCCTTCAGCATTGAGAGGCCTACCTCGGTGCTTTCATCAGCTAACAATGTGAAAATAGAAGTGATGTATTCTTCGAACTGCTCCTTTGGGCATGTGCTGAGGAATTTTGCTGCAATTTGGGTATTATGGAGCAAGGCTCGAGGTAAGATTGATCTGTACTGTTCTTCATCATGATCAACGAGCCATGCGAGGAGCTTCTTTTGATCTGGAGACTCGTCAAACATGAATTTTTCGAAGAAAGTTGACTTTTCGAGAACCACGTTGACGAAGCGAAGGAAGCGTTCCTCGAGATCGGAGTTGGTGTTTGTGGTCATTGTCTTGAAGATGCTGTAGAAAGTGTTCCTGGTGAAAAAATCTGTGAGTTTGTCGTCGCTGTAGCCTGCGACTTGGATATTGAACATTTCTTGTTTGAGTTTTTCTACCATTTTGATTATTCTGTTCGATTTTATTTGTGAAATGCCTTTAGAATCGGAATCAGAAGATTTAAAGAAAGTATTGATATTTGTTGAAAAGCGCTATAAATCTACTAATTACCAAACTCCAATGCCGTTAAAAAATATCTTTCAACAGAATAGGAATAGTTGATAATTGCTACAAAATGTGAAATAGCATTCGTTTCTGCTTATTGTTTGCCTCACAACATTGTTGTCAAAAGCTTGCAATTATTATGGAAGAATTTAGTTAGTCTTTGCTTAAATACATGCACCGAATCTATATGATCAACTCAATAAGCTAGTTTTAGACAGCAACTATATCAGGTAGGGTTATTGAAGCTCATTTTATTTTTTTAAGAAAAATTTCAAGTTCTGATAGGATTGAAAAGCATTAACAAGAAAATTTTTATGAAAGCCAAATCTGATAACAAATTTAATTCAATATAGGCTAAAACCTTCAATTAGAAAACACTTGTCTTCATCATACATGTCAGACTAAATTTTTTTTCCTTTCTTTCAATAAAGTCTATTTAGCCAAAATATCCTCATTTATCCTGCTAAGCTTCCATGGAAAAGACGATCTTTCATGAAGCAAGAATAGTTACATTGCAATTTTATTTCTCTTCAGCTTGTAGAGAACTGTTCCCCAACCCAAACTGGTTGGTCGACCTTAATTATGATCAAGAATATAATCATTTCAACTTTGCATTCTCACACTCGCTTGAACATTTCTTGCGAGCAGCTCTTCTTTTTGTCTATTAGCAAGAACCAATAAAGTCGTCACGAGTTCAGAAAAGAAAAACTATTTGACTAAAGTGGTATATATATTTAATCAAACGACACACAAATAACTTGCTCGATTCAAAAAATTTTTTAATTCTACTCGAATTATATCTCCAGTATCAATTAACTTATCCTTTATGAATTCAAAACAAACTGAATACTCTGAGCGAAGAGAGAGAGGTCAGTCCCTCGGAATGCAAAAAGACCCGGATGCTAGTGAAGATAGAGCACTTAGTATAACCTCTCGTTAAACATTCACGTATAATTTATTTTTTTTTGGTATATTAGGTGAAGATAACTCACCATGGGTTCCTTTTTGGCAAGAAATCATCCCTATTAACGCCAATTTATCGCCTTCAAACCGAAATTGCCACACTGCGACCATAATGGAAAGATACTTGATTATTTTTGGAGGAAAGGAAGGAGATAGTCACAAAAAATTTCTAAACGACATTCATGTCTTCGATCTCGAAAATCATTTCTGGCTCAACAACCTCAAAATCGAAGGGATGCCACCAGCAGAACGAATGGGTCACACAGCATGTCTCTTTGGTCAGAAATGCATCGTGATTTACGCTGGATGGAATGGATCTAAAGTCCTTGATGATGTTTATTACTTAAAAGCCAACCTCCCTGGTAAATGTGCCAGACATCCCAACTATATTAAGAAATATTCCTAGCATGTGAGTTCGAATGGCGATCAATCAAGACCGAAGGTGTTGCTCCTAAACGGCAATTCCACACAGCGAATATTTTAGATAAATACATGTATGTATTTGGAGGGGGAGATGGAAAATGCTGGCTAAATGAGCTTCATGCTTTTGATCTAAGTACCCCATTTTCACGAGTATTTATTTCTAATAGCTATTGTAGCTACGCATAAATGGCAACTGAAAGAAACAAAAGGAAAGCTCCCAAGTAATCTGCCCTCAAAAACTTGTTGGATTTATTGTTACAAAAAGGTGGAAGGCTTCAGCATTCAAGCGCAATATATGACAAGAAACTTTATGTATTCGGAGGCGAGCCCGACAGATCTCGTCAGCTCAATGACATACATGTATTGGACCTTTCGACTTGGGCCTGGGCGCAATTAGAGCCTCTCGGAGAAGGTCCAAACCCAAGAGTGAGCTCTTCAGCGCAATTGAAAGGAAACACAATTTATTTCTTTGGTGGGTTTGATGGCACAAACTGGAAAAATGACATCTTTGGGTTCAAAGTTGGTAACAAGAATTCTTAATCTGCTTGGTTTAGCGAGTATCACGTAGACGATAATATGTGGGAAACTGTCGTTACAGAAGGGGTCGCTCCAGCACCTCGGTGTAGACATGCTGCTTCAGTTTACAAAGACGCAATGGTGATATTCGGAGGAAATGACAGCGAGAAGAGTTATAACGACATTCATCTCTTGAACCTAGGTAGGAGTTCTTTGCATTCTGTGTGGTTATAGTTAACTAATCAATTAGATGTCAGAATCAAGATTCAAGAGTCAACCCTGGTTCCAGATATGCATTCTTTGTTCCAAGATCAATTGTTTTCCGATGTTGCGTTCAATGTACAAGGTGTACAAATTCCTGCACATAAAGCAATTCTCGCAGCTCGCTGTGAGCAATTTAAAGCGATGTTTACATCGGAACTGAGAGAAGCGAATGCGAATGAAATAATTATTTCTGACACCAGACCAGATGTCTTTAAAGGTAAAATTGTTCTCAATAGCTTATATTAACAGTAATATGCATGATAAGCACTTATAATGTATTTATATTGTGATCAAGTGGAGCTCACAGAAAAGGCAGCGATTGATCTGCTCATCGAAGCAAATAAATATATGCTCCCAAGGTTGAAGGAATTGTGTGAGCAGTTCATTGCCGAGCGATTGAGTGTTAAGAACATCATTGAGATTATAAACATTGCTGAATTGCATGAAGCCCAGTCACTCAAGGAATGTGCTCTCAATTTCATGTTGAAAAACAAGAATATAATTTGCGAGACACAGGACCTCACACAAGTTTCCAAATCGATCCTTCTGGAACTCTACAAACGCTCAGATCGATAAAGAAAAGAAAGGCGACTTTGTATTATCTTTTGGCTTTAACTCTATTAAAAGGTTAGTGTTACTTCTAATTGTTTTCATTTTCACTAAGCGAAGCAAGGAAGTCTGTGTATTTCTGTAGCTGAGCTCAGAAATGAACCATTAATGTTCGTAAAAGAAATTAATTTACAAATCAGATATATATTGAATAAGTTTATGGAATTTTGTTGAAAATATTTATCTTCCAATGCTGATTACTGAGACCAAGAAGGCGATTTCACATTTATAAATACTTCAATTGATAGCTTTCATAATGTTTCTGACACCGCATATCTCAGACCTAATGCAACCAATAAATAATCCTTCTGAAGCTATTGTATTGGCTCATGTGAGGCTGTAATAAGCTGCATCTGGCAAAAGGCAAATTCTGGTTATGACATAGCCGAATAGCCGGTCTGTCAGGTTTTTCTAGATTTATCATCAGCACGATTCATTACAAATCACTTCCAGTTCAGAGACCTCCCAAAGTGATGATGCATCAGAACAATTCAGATCGCTCTGGAAAGTGAGACCTTGGTCGGTAAGTCCTCACTGACCAAAATCGACTCCTTTTGTCAACGTTTTCAATGCCAATAAAAGTTATTTAAAAAGTGCAAAACGGCATTCAGACTTTTTGACAGCGAAAGCTACCATATCCAATATCTTTACCAAAAACATGCTCTATCATGACCATCTCCAGGACCAAGAAGCTCCTGAAGCAATATTCTCTGACTTTGTAGTTTCATCTTCATGACTTCCTTGCTTTTCTCGAAATTCTAATGAAAGAAGCCTCGTATATATTTTCTGGAAATCATACTGAAAAGTATACATTGGCCAGCTCTACTTCGGAAAATTTATGTTTTTTTGTCGTTGATTGGCTCAAGTTCTACAAAAGGAAGAGGTGTCAGAATCTATCAGAATATACAACAATCTAATAATAATTTGCTCGGGAGCACTATTTAAGGGTCATTTTGACTTCTCAATAACAAAAATTATTTTTCTTTAATTAGCATTTTCGGCAAGTTTTGCATCATGGGCAAAGAAATGAAGATTCACACTGAACGCGAGTCACGCAAGAAGGCTACTAAGCCTGTTGCTGACGATAGCGACCAGGAAGACACAAAATACAGATCGACAAGCAAGAAAGGCAAGGAGACAAAATCTGTCCAACCATCAAAGAAGCAAAAAGTCGTGGAATCCGACAACGAATCCGAAAAATCCACCCCTAGCCGATCCACTACCACCGAAGAATCACAGGAAGTCGCTTCTAAGAACGCGAAGTCCAAAATAGGAGTCAGTTATCATGAAGAATTCACGAAAGAGAATGCCATCATGAAAGAGCTTGACGACTCAAGCCTTCTTCAAAACTTCGAAATCGATAAGAAGACAATCAAGGCGCTGAACAATAGAGGAATCACTCACTTGTTCCCTATTCAATCCGCGACCTATGATATCCTTTTCCAAGGTCACGATCTTATTGGACGTGACCGTACCGGTTCAGGCAAGACTCTGAGCTACGCGCTTCCTCTTTCGGAGAAACTCCGAAAGGAAGGACTCTTCCAATACAAGAGTGGCCAAAAGCCATACTTGTTGGTCGTTGTTCCTACTAGAGAGCTCGCTATCCAAGTCACCAATGATTTCAACTCCTTCAAGCACAGTGAAAATGGAGACTTCCGAGTGCTGTCTATTTACGGCGGTACTGAGATTAGAGCACAATGCCAGGACATTCGCAATGGTGTTGAGATCATCGTTGGTACACCCGGCAGACTTCTCGATCTCTTGAAGAGAGGAGCTCTGGACTTTTCAAAGATAAAGGCCGTTGTGCTTGACGAGGCTGATCAAATGCTCAGTCTCGGATTCGAAGAAGATGTTGAAATGCTCTTCAACGAGTTCCTGTACAAGCAAACTGACAAAGAGAGCCTTCAAGCTGTTCTTTTCTCAGCTACTGTGCCAAAATGGGTGCTCGATATCAGCAGGAAGTTCTTGAAGCCTGATTACAAATCCGTCGATTTGATCAAAGGCAGAGAGATTAAGACTCCTTCCACCGTCAGACATTTAGCAATTAACTGTCCTTGGTACGCAAGAAATGGCGCAATTGCTGATATTGTGTTGTGCTATGGAGGCAGCCACAGTCGTACGATTATCTTCTGTGAGACCAAGAAAGAGGCTAACGATATTCTCTTATCTGCCAACATTAAGCAAGAATGCCAAGTCTTGCACGGTGATATTCCTCAAAAGCAACGTGAGGTTACATTCAAGGCATTCAAGGATGGAAAATTCAAGTGCTTGATTGCCACCAACGTCGCCGCAAGAGGTCTTGATATCCCACACGTCGATTTGATCGTGCAACTTGAGCCTCCAAAGGACGTTGACACATACATTCATCGTGCTGGAAGAACAGCGAGAGCTGGTCGAAGCGGTGTTTGTGTTACCTTTTACAATAAGAAACAACAGTCTTTGGTGGATCGTATCGAACATAAAGCCAACATCAAACTCCAGAGGATCGGAGCTCCTCAACCAGGAGAAATTATTAAGGCCACTGCCAGAGATATCGTCCAGAGCTTGAAGAACGTCTCAAAGGAGATTCTCCCTCTCTTCCAAGACATTGCCACAGAACTTATTGATGAAATCGGCAGCGTTGAGGCTCTTTCCAGAGCATTGGCGCTTATCTCCGGACACACTGAGAAGGTTAAGCAAAGATCGTTGCTCTGTTCAATGGAGGGCTTCGTGACCTATACTTTGGAAACTGACACTGAGTTCAGAGCGAACTCTTACATTTGGACCTACCTTAGAAGAAACTTCTCTCAAGAGATCACCGAGAGCATTAAGGGTATGAGAGCGTTCAAGACCAGAAGAGGAGCAGCCTTCGATGTTCCAGAACAATATGACCAAGAGTTTGAAGATTTCATGGCAAAGAATGAAGGAGATCGTAGATACATCCTCAAGAAAGCCACAGAACTCCCAGAGTTTGAAGATGAAGCGAACGCTGGCCGAACTGGTGGTGGTGGTCAAAGCAACGGTCGCGGTGGTTATGGAGGTGGCTATGGAGGTGGTTATGGAGGAGATAGAGGAAGATCCTTCAACTCAGGCGGTGATAGAGGAAGATCTGAATCCAATGGAGGAAATTTGAAGAAAAGATTCGGAAATAAAGACGATTGCAAAGTATTCATTGGTGGACTGCCCTATGATGCTGAAGAAGATGATATCAAAAAGATGTTTGAAAGAGAAAATCTTTATGCGAATGACCTTATTCTTCTAAGAGGTAAATGATTATAATGTTTTAGCTGTTCTAATTAATAATTATAGATGATCAAGGCAAATCTAAAGGAGTTGCGTTTGCGATCTTTGGAGACGCAGACACTGCGAAGAAGGCCACAACGCTTAATGGAACGAAGCTCAAGTTTAGAACCTTGAGAATTAACATGGCAAACGACAAGCCAAACTAGATTTAGGTCAGAATTGTGGATAATACGTAGTAGGCATTGTATTAAAGCTTCATTTAGAAGGAAATGTTAATTCTGTTTTTTTCCAAATATTATTCTTGCAATGTTATACGGTTCGTTTCTATAGTTCTTAGAGACCGCTATGAAAGTTGAAAAAATCTTCTCTTTGCATATTTTCTGCTGCAGTATTACTGTTGCAATGCATAAAAAGTGAGCACTTAGATAGATCAAAATCATTAATGAAAAATTAACTTTTTGCTTGTTCAACAAACAACACGTTTTAATTCGCATTCATTCAGAAAAGAAGATAGATAGCAAGAAAAATTTCCAAATCCTAAAAACTGATTGTTTTCAGTTAGCAAATCAACCTGAGAATTGAAAAATAAGTTATTAAAAAATGCTTCACAGCGACAACCATTCTGCTTTAGTTTGGCATAGATAGATAATAAATAAAAAAAAAAAATGCTTTTTCGCTTTTGAAAATGAGGGATAATTAAAAAAATAAAGTTGCTTGCACCGTAAACTGTGTTTATTTCTGTAAGCTTGACATTATTGACTGCCTCTTAATGCCCATGGGAATTAAAGCGATAGTTGTTGCCACAAAGAGCTTGAGCTGGTTGATTTCCTCCTTCTGAACAATAATACCTCACGAAAAAGTTCTTCTGCTTAATTCCATTAGCTCATAGATATCTAATTAAGATTCAGATCGCCATCATGCTATTATATTCCTCATTCTCTTTTTTTTTTTGGGAATCGAAATTCTAAAACTGTTCTTTTCAGTTACTGTCTTTCTACACTAGGGTATCTGAGACGTATTTGAAAGTTGATAAATCGAAATTTTTAAGATAATATTTAATGAGCCAATTATAGAGAGAGAAAGCGCAATGGACCAATTTTACTCCAATACCATACACTTGATTCCATCAAATGTACACTGAGCACAATCAATTTCCATAATAATTCCATTAGAACGTGCAAGATCAGCAAAAACAACGCCACCAGACAACTACCCAGGACTATATAATGGAAAGACTTCGAAGGAAGCGATCCCACAATTTCGATTTTTTCGAGAGGTAAGCGACTTTTCACTTTTTGAGCGCTGTCCACTATTTTTCTCAATGGCTCTTTTTGATCTAACCTTCTCCTTTAAAGGGTAGATATGTATCAATATGACATTAAAACCCATCCGGTGACAAACGCTCTGTATGCCTATGCTCAGGGTCAAAAGCTTGAGTTTGATGATCCAGAGTCTGAGCCAGATGACATTGATTATCAGCAGCTCGAAAACGAGCTACTACAGCCTGACCCTCCAACTCAGCAAATTCAAGAGTCTGGAAATAATTCAGTTCAAAACGAGGTCGTCCAGCGTTCATTGAACCTTCAACTAGCCGATGATTTTCCGCAAACCAATTTCCAGCAACCACCAGAAGCCGAGCCTCATGTGGTTCATATAGTCAAATATACAAAAAACAAACGAAAAAATTATGGCAGCAGAGAAAGAATTGACAGCCCAGCTTTTGTACAAGAGGGATTGAAAATTGCTAAGCTGACCTTAGTATACCGATCTGCCAGCAGTAAATTTTCAAAAAAAGTCACGATTCTGGGCAGAGGCGATGACTCCATCCCAGGATCGAGATCAAACACACCTGAAACGCGAGAAATCGTTAGGAATTCAAGAGCCACTACTCCAGAATTGAGAACAAAATCTCACTCAGGTTTGATCAAAGGAGCAGATACCACCAACAAGGCTGAGTCGATATCTTCTTATTCAAAAATACAGACATATGATGAGCATGAGTCCTCCAAATCAACTCTGGCCAAAGCTGAGGAGCTATTGAATCAAAGACACTCGATTTTTAATACAACTGAATCATTATTAACAAACAAACCAATCATGTTGCTTGCTTGTGAGAGGCCCAAAACAGGTGTCAGCCAGCACAGATACCAACCAAGTACGCGTCCTTATACTGGGTCGAGTGCCAACACAAGCTTCAAATCTCATATGAATACCAGTTTTGACGTAGAGGCAAGAGAAAAAGAGCCTAAAAAGTTCAAATCTGAAATTCGGGAGAAATTACGTCTGCCGCTCAATCTAAACCTTGGAGCTACCTCTGAGGATTTCAATTGCTCCAAGCTTTACCACCCCAACATGATGATGTTTGTTCCCAAAGAGCCCACGAAGAAAAAACCCTTAATCCCGCGAGCTCAAACAGCTTTTGCAAGAAGAACCATCGGAAATTCTGAAAAACAACAGGAACCTCGTCAAATAACTTTTCAGGATGAGGAAATGATTCAGCAAGACATCGCAAACGACAATAAAGATTCCAGTCCTCAAGAAGATCCTCAACACTCCTCAAAGGTTCCCGTGAAGAAAGCAAAGGTTATCGAGAGCCGAGTCTATCAACCTCGAAAAGTCTGTCAAAGGGCACGAAACCTCGCTGGATCTAGTCCGAAGCGGTCTGAGAAAAAAGACTCTCGCCCAACGAGTCAGCCTGGAAGCACTGGAATTAATTCAAGCGATGCGAATAACCAGTCCCATAGTAAGCTCTCTAGCAGAATTCGCGAGGGCCAGTCGGCGCTGTCTATTCTAAATGAAAAAATGACGGTAGAACTGGAGCAGAAAAGTAAGAGATTATCAACGCCAATCAGACTAAAAATGAGACCGAGCACTCCTCAAAGTCGAACGAACTACTTTGAAGAGACAAAGCAGCTAAGCACGGATCAAGATACGCATAATAAACCATTCAAGCCAGTGAAGAGACTTGACGCAGATTCTGCAATGAAAATTGATGTTAACAGCTGGAGAATCGACCATGAGAAAACGTCTCAGCTCATTAGGAATGGGATTTTAAATCCCAAAGGCAGAAGAACGCCAACCGATAGCGGGATTAGAGAATATAACACCAGAAAGAGCGAGTCTGATGCAAAGAGGACCCCGAAGAACAAGGAACTGAATTATACAACAGAAATTTCTCCAAATAACGCTTCGAAATTGAACCTATCAAACCTATCAAACCGCGATTATATTGACTCTCGAAGCAAGGATTCAATGTAAATGTCTTTTTCCTGCATCAATAATTTTATTCTATCAGCTACTACGGAACGATGAACAGCAGTTTCAGTATCAACAGGAGACCTGATAGTCGTGGAAATTCATTTGGAAAAGCACCACGACCGGTGCTCTTTGAAACTAAACAGTAAGAGAAAGAATTGTCATATTGTGCTAATTCTCTGTTTGAAGTAATGTCTCTCCTGGCCCTAAGTACGAAATGACATATCATAAAGGCATTTCTCGTGGGCATCAGGCTCCAAAGATTAATTTGAGATCTTACGATCGAAGTGAATATATTGTGCTGAAAACGGCGTCGCCTTCACCTCAGCATTATTACCAAAACAGAGAATTTGAAAAAGGCAATATTAAAGGGGCTTCTCCCGTATTTGGCTATGAACGGAATTCCAGGAAGAAACAGGTACGTTGCTCAGCAATTTTCACAATGGATGATTAACTATGATTCAACAGGCCTGGGAGGAGCGATTAAAACAATTACATTTACAAAAACTTAGAGACAATCCGAAAATACCTTTTTATCGAATAGAAGATTCCTCTTTAGCAAACCCGCATAGATCTTTCTCAAAGGTTTTTTAAAGTTTGTCTAGAGAGTATCGATTAAACTTTTTATCCCCATTAGGATCAAGCTCGAGAGCTCTTCAGAGTAGACAGAGACATTCCAGGACCTGGAAATTATGATCCTAGACTGAGCAGAAATACAACAGTTGCGTTTGGAAAAGCAAAACGCAAAACTGAACCAGTAAATTTCGGATGATGGATAATTTTGAATAATTCGTTAATTTTAAAAGGAAAATTTTTCCAATATGAGTGTCCAAATTCAGGGAGAAATTCGTAAAACCATGAAGATTTAGAGTGAAGTTTTTATGCTTGTTCATTACCTCCATTATTGCCATAAAAGAACGCAAAAGTTCTACTTCAGTAGATTCAGTAGATTGGCACTTAACGAAACAAAGCAATGCTTTGGTGCGTTTACATTTTAGTGTTGCGGGAATCTCTATCATTATTAATAGCCAATTGAACTTTCTTTCTCTGTACCGACGAAGGTATTTAATAACTAACTCTGGGTCATTCTCGAAGGAGCTAAAATAACTTGCTGTCGATTAATTTTCATTCTTTTTCCAAAAAAAATTGGTATTGTCTCTGAGCCCTCATCTAATTTGCAAAATAAAAATTTATGTTATATAATGCTATATAGTGGACATGGTTGAGGCACAAATAACCATTAAAGCTAACAACTTGAAGAAACTGGGGTCAACTATAGCTAACAGCTCTATAGAGACGTCTCCATCAGTTCGAAACAGCTCTGTATTCGTCGACCTCCAAGATCTCAAAGCGTTGCCTGAGTACAATGATCTTAATCGCATGAACAACAGTTTGTATAAAGAAAAATTTGTGTACTTCCGTCGCAGCTTCGAAAACTCACGATTATTTAACACTACCACGAGTTTTGAGCGCAAAAAAAGGAGGCTCGTCAATCTGGAGGCGGAAAAAAGGTTTGATCAGAGTCCCGAAAGCAGTCGAATTGATGATAACACCGACATCACATTCAAAGAAAAAATTTTTAGCAAAACTAAAACCCAACTGCACAGGGCTTATATGAAAATCGGAAAATGCTCTAAAGATCTACCTTTCTCGCCATTCAACGAAGAAGTGCGGCAAAGTTATCTTGATAGATTCATTGAGGATAGACTCCAAAACGAAGAATCCAAAACGGCACAAAAACTTGAAAAACTTCAAAGGTCTGCAAAAGAAGAAATAATGGATGGTCAAGCGGTTGTAGTCACAACTCAAGAAGCGTATGATAATGCAGTTATGTCTGCGGAAGATCACACCAAATTTCAAAACACTATATCACAGGCGGTAACTCAGCAGATGGTCGAAGTGGCATTGGAGACTGCAAAGGCAAGAGCAGCATCTCTCCAACCTATTGATGAGGAAGCGGAGGCAGCGAGTCCGAGAACAAAGAAAAGAGCAGGGAAAAAAGAAAAAGGCTCGATAAGACACTCAGGGGAGCAGATGAGTCTTCTCGATCAGATTAAAGCAGAGGTCATGAAGAAAAATAAGGAGAGGTCTAAAGAAGAAGAGATGGAGTACAAGAAAAAAATGAAGGAAGAAAATCAGCAGCAAATCCAGGAAGAAAGAGCAACAGATACGAAAAAATATAAAAACAATCTCATTTCAAAGCGGCAATTTGCGAATATTTTTACAGGACGGTGGATCGATAATAAGAACAAAAGACCTGATGATAATGGGATTCGAGAACATATCCTTTATCAGTCAATAGATAAATTCATACCAAAGAACGCCTCAGACTCCAATCAAACTGGAGTACTCCAGATTGGTGAAACCCCCGCTAATGAGAAAGCGCTAGAACATCGCACAAAGCTCATCGAAAAAGAGCAACGTGCCATTTTAAAGGTAGTGAGACTCTGCACGCCTGTAGATCGGGATGTTATTAACGAAACTAAGCCGCAGTTTAAGAAAGATTTGCTGAAGTTAAATGCTGTGCCTCTTTCATTCAAAGCTGATGCTGCCAAAGAAAAAGAGAAGAGAGAAACCACATCAACGATATCCACTCCGATGTCTAACAATAGAAGAGGCACTGCAGGGACGAGTAGACGAATTCGCTATGGCACTGTGTCTCCTCTGTTCAAAACGGAGCTCAAAGCTGATGATAGAGATCAATCCAAGGGAAGGACTCCAAGGACCGCTAATTGCAGTTTAGAGCAGTCGAAAGTTATCCCGAAGGTCGAATTGAGCTTCGACGGGCTTGCTACACCAAGCAATTTGCCGCATTTGAGAAGAACGACAATATTTACAGGCGCTGCGGAGGGAACCTCTCCTCTAAGGAACAATATTATGGCAAACAGAGAAAAGGTTGAAATAAATAATATGAGAAGGAATAGTTTAATTGGAGGGAATCTCATTAATGGTTTGGCCATAGGGTTGAGTCCTGATGGGCATAGTCCGAACATCATTGACGAAAAAATTTGGAGGAGACATAAGAAGCAAAACCTAACGATCAATAATATCTATGAAGAATGTGATCAGCTTCAAGGGCGCCTGTATGAGCCGATTAACCGACGAAAAAAGGTTGCTAGTCGGATTCACAGGCGCTATGATGATATTAATGATAGACTTGCTGTAATAAGATATGAAGCAGACCATTTAGAGTAAGCGCTGATTGTCAAGTTTGATTTATTAACGAATTTTTTTCATCATTAGTTTGTTTAAAAAGGAAGATATTGACCAGACAGTCGAGAACATGCGAGCGGAAGAAAAGAAATTCCGCGATGAGATCGAGGTTGCTATGAATGACATCTCAGTTCTTGAGTTTATGATATCGCATAAAATCAAAAAGGAGAAAGTTTGGAGCCCTCCAAAGCGAAATATTCCAGCGCTTCCAAGATTTACTGAATTGAAATAACAAATAATTCATGGTTTAGCTTGCTATCAAGCAATTGGAGGAATATCATTATCAAGATATTTCCTTTTCTTTTGTTGGGAAGTATCAAAAAGATATCTAGTTCTTATTAAACAATGTTGATAAAGTAAATATCGATATTTATAAAGAAATCAAGTAAGACGACCAATTAACCCTGTTAAAATCCTTATGAATGGAAGTTATTGATGAAGATAAAAAACATTAGGAGCTCTGAGGATAGCTCGACTCTCT